>ERZ808252.58-NODE-58-length-118696-cov-10.779587_pt1 | contig 118696 bp, 188 predicted proteins | sample MGYA00521242_ERZ808252 | MGnify/ENA primary metagenome ERZ808252 (study PRJEB31516, sample SAMN03275581) | gut metagenome | biome: mammalia-associated habitat; material: feces | host: Papio cynocephalus | place: Kenya | collected 2012-08-07 ...
TATCAACATTTACGTTAAGATGACGTTCAAGGATGGTACTACCGTGAACAATGTTGACCATACAGGTGGATATGTTGTGTATAAAATGTCTCATCCTGTATATCGTGGTATGTGCTTGACGGACGGTATGTTCAAACAGATGCAAGGTTGCCATTATGTGAACTATTGTTATGAGGGGGCTACCGGCGAAGATGGCAACAAGGAAGCTGACAAGTACGTTACTTATTTCAAGTGCGCTGAGAATGTGGATGACCTTCCTGCACAGGAGGCAGATTCCATTGAGTATTTCGGCGACGTGGATAAAGACTTGGCAATGGAACGTGGATTGACCAAGGTAGTTCAGACACACGGAGAGTTGACACTTTCGCAGAAAACAAACTATTTCAGTTGGGCGAAGAAAGCTGATTACAATGCTTCATTGATGTGTTATACCCAAGGTGGTGCTGGTATTTCGACGGGTGAATGTGCGTTCTTGTGGAATGGTGGTTCTTGGGATAACGGTGATACCGGACATACTACCACGAAGGGATTGCCTATTGCGGGTAGGAAGTGTGTGAACGCTTCCGTTCTCGGTTGCATTGCGGCTGACGACGTTTCGTCTGCTCGTACTGTGGTTGGCAGCCGTGCGGTGAACTATGGCGCTGACGCTTTCGCTGGTGCTTTTGCCCTTCCGCACCTTAGCTTGTAAACAACGGCTATAACCGCATAGCTAAGTACACGTGGCAAACGACTAATGGCTTAGGGCTAAAACGTACACAGTAAGGTGAGTGGCGAACGAACCTTACTGGTACTTAAGAAAAAAATACCAGAAAAATATGATATTTTAGGAATTTTTTGAAATTAAATAATATTTTATTAATAAATACCGATTATGGTTACTACAAAAATCTTTCGGAATAATGACCGAGACGATAAAGGCTGTGTCGTTAAAAACATTTCGACACAAATAGAAGTCTCGAATAATATTTCGGGAGTTGATGATAATATTGAAGGACATACTACGAGGAATTCTACTTCGGTTAACGTATCTTCGGTAGATATTATCTATAATGTTGGTACAGAAGAAGCCTCCGCTTCCGTTCTCGGTTGCATTGCGGCTGACGACGTTTCGTCTGCTCGTACTGTGGTTGGCAGCCGTGCGGTGAACTATGGCAATGACACTTACGCTGGTGCTTTTGCCCTACAGAACGGGAAAACTTGTATTGACGCTCTTAACGGCGAAGATATAAGTAATTTTAGAAGAACCTGTACGACATGTTCAGCAAGAACGAATAATACAGAAGAGGTAGTCGAAGAAACTAAGGATGTTGATCCTAACGATTTGATGGGGCTACTGCGAGATGAATATAGCAATGGAAACAATGCGTCAGAAAGTCTTGCGTCTTTACCGTATATAATAAAAATCAATTTATTTTTCTTCATAATCATAATTTTTAATTCGGTAAAATACCGTAACAATAAAAAATATGGATAATGTCACATTACCTATGATATTGACTAAGGTAGGTCTTGTTATTGAATCTCCTATTAATAATGTAATTAATAATAAAAGTAAAATAATAAGAAGTATTTTATAATACAATTTTCCCATATTTTTTTTTTTTTAATTAATCATAGACATTATGTGTATACTCAATCCTCCTCTTCTTTTAAAACTTTATAAATTGAGTATTAATTTTATATACAGTAGCACCTTCTTTGATAGTTTTAAATTCTTCTTTAGTCATAATTAAATAAAATCTAACATTAAAACAACAAGATTATCTTTATCGTCCCAAATACCTTTATAAAATTCTTTTTCTTTCTTATTATGAAGTTTAGCATACCAATAAGGAATCCACAAGAATCTTTTCCAACCAATAACACTTGAATAATGATTAGAAAGAACAATATTTTTAGAATATTCTTCAATTACTTTCTCATCCCATTTAGTTTCTATAAGATGATAAGTTAATCTAGGAAATCTTCCTCTAGCATTACCCACATAAGCTTTAAGATTGATAATCTTAGTTGCTTCATCATCTGGTATTTTATTATATTCAAGCAAAAATCTTACATATATATCTTCATTATAGAAAACTGCTAAAGAATTAAGAGTTTCAAGTATTCTATGAAGTTTACCTTTATATTCTACTAAACCATGAGCTATAACCCATTCTTTATCCTTCTCATCCCATTTAACTCTAATGTCAAAGTATCTTACTCCAACATGAAATTGCTCACTAAGGGTTTTACTTTGACATTTAGCTGCCCAATTAATCAAGTACATCCACCAATGCTTACATGGTAAGTATGTACAACTGTTATGACTTCCTAACATATTTAAAGTTCCTTATTGTTGATTTCAAATATAAATTTTATTACATAAACCGCCAGTATGAGGAATAATACGAATATTATTCATGCAAACAAAGCCAATACTATACTCATAATTTAATCAAGTGTTTTCAAATTCATTTCTTAACCATTGCTTGTAGTACCATCTGTTAGGAAATCTTCTCAAAACACTCTTTCTGTTTTTAAGCTTAAACTTATTGACAGCCTCTGGTTTCCTTCTTTTAAGATAATCCAAATCCTCTTCTTTTGCATAGGCTTCAACTTCATACTTGGCAGTATAGTATGAACCTCTCCACCCACAAGTCATAATTAAGCCCTTTAACCATTCCCATAAATAAGAAATATAGTATTTAAACCATCTTCCTTTATCCTTTGCCTGGTACAGGTGAATCATTTCATGGTTTTCATCATACCATTTCATTATGGCATTTTGCGGTTTGCTTTTCCTGTAAATGACATTACCACACCACATCATGTATTTATAGCGTGAAAAGGGATAATGCTCCATAGGGAAAGTTGTCAAAGTCTTGATATTATTCACATTACTGAATACCATTTTGACAAGAATAAAAGTTTCCTTGAATATATTCATCTTTATTTGTTTTAAATTATTTCCCTTACCATTTCAAGTAAAGGGTTTCTATCACTGACTTTAGGACTATTGCCTATTCTTGCTTTAAGTTGTTGAATTATATTGTCGATAGTCTTTCCTTTATAATCAACCAGCAACTCTTCAAGAACTGCCAGTTGGTTATTTAGTTTATTCATTTGTTCCATATAAATCTTTTCTAATCATATTTGCTATCACTTTCATATTAGGGTGTACACTTCCACTACAAGCATCAGCTCTAAGTTTAACAAACTCATCCCAATCATCATTAAATGCTGTATGAATGGTTTGAACTTTAGTGCTTAAAGGAAGTACTTGCCTTGCTTGTTGGGGAGACCAGCCTTTATTGATTAATATTTTATATTCGCTTTCTATATGATACAAAGACCACAAATATTCGTTGATAACATCCTTTTTATCTGCGTCAATTTGTATCTTCATTTTATCAACATCACACCAATCACCATCCCAATAAGCGTATTGACCTTCAGGAATATCAAGCCATTCAGGTTTAATAAAGGTAAGTTCAGCATCAAAGTTATCTTTAGAGTAGTCGCAGAACCTCGTGGATTCTTCACTTATACTATGGCTTCTCATTTGTTATATATAGGCTCTTTATCCTATATTCTCTTTTTTTCAAAAGAGTGTCGGACTATATCTTCATCCTTATAAATTATAAGGAGTTCAGCACTCGTGGATATATTATATTCTATATACATAGTTTCAACATCTAGTCTCTGAACCTTCCAACTTTGTTAAAGGTCGGCTTGGCTGCTGATTAGCATGATTTAATACCTTCTTACAAAATTCATATAGTTGCTTCATAGTCATTATATGTTTACTTATATTTGCTTGTTTTGTTACTATTTGTATATTTCCTTTTTCATAAGGTTTTGTAGAATCAATTCTATCTACAGAGGCTTTTCTTATATCTGGTAAATAATCACCTGTTATAGCACAACGATGATTTTGCTTTTCATAAATTTCCTTTAAATATTCTGGAGTAATTGTAACTACAATAGTTCTCTTTCCAGCTTCACTACAAACATGATTAAACATAGTAAGAAACGGTTTATTCCTTCTTATTTTCTCTTTGTGTAGTTTATGCTTAGACTCTTCAATTTTAGCTTTGTATTTACAGTTATCACATTTTTTACTTCTGACCAATATTTGGTCTTTTCTGACGTATTGAGTATGCCCACATTTTAGACACTTACAATTAAAGTACCAAAAACCTTTTTCTTTATACTTACCTTCTATAATTTTCCAATTTTTGTATTCTTCTCCTACTTTAGGGTCTGCATACAATTTAGTTCCTCTACAATATTGACAATGTTGTTTTGGTCTATTCTTAATTTCACTTAAAGCCAAATCTTGTTCTTTATTACAAATTTGACATTTTACATGAACAAAACTATGTTCCCCAATTACATACGGCTTTGACATTACTTTAAAACAGCCAAATATATCCCCAATATTACAATTTAAAATTTTCCTTCCCACAATCTTTCTTTTTTTACATATATGCAAATATATAAAGTTTTGGTAGTAACTGCTATTCCACTTTCTCTAAGGTTGCCATATTGCCAAGTTTTAGAATACTTGTCGTTTTTAAATATAGATAAAGCACCAATAGTCTGAATATTGTTAGGAATATCAAGATATACAGTTCCGTGCTCAAGACATGAAAGATGCAATTTGAGCTGCAACTCTTTACTATCAGCTATCTCTTTAAAAGAATGATTCCTAAGAATAACTCTCTTTACAAACTCTTCGTCAGTTTCACCATTACTTCTTGGCTCTGACTGATAACATGTCCTTGCACATCTTGCAATATGCGACCATATTCCAGGGAGTGTATAGCCACATTCCCTTTTTTCTACTTTTGGATTAATTAGTTTCATTTTTCTCTACTAATTTATATACTTTTTCAACAAACAATATATGTTCACGACTTAATATATTCTCTTTGCCTTTAACTATCCATACCATCAGAGCTGCTATGAATATTCCTAATATCTGTGCTCCTGTTAATATCATAATTAAAGGCAATAGTAATACAAATAGTAGCCTTTTAAATATAGCATTAATCTTCATCTTTATCAATTATATATTCATAACCAAGAAAAACATCATTAGGATTCTTTTCTCAACAATCATTATCAATAGCTTTCTGTTTAGCTTCTTCTGCTGAATTAGCTTCAACATAAGCATATTCTGTATTATGTTCTACATTGTCAAATACTTTATCATAAGTAGAATGTTCCATATACATAATAGAACTTTCAATATGATTCCTTTCTTTAAAGTCTTTTGAAACACCTACTATTCTACCTGTTCTATAAGGGTTATTACCAGATTCTCCATCTTTAACTTCAATAATTAAAGTACCTCCTTTATCAATAACTCCTTGACAATTTTCACAGAGTCCCTGATAAATATCTCTAGGAGCTTCTTTATCTCCTTTAAGCCTACCAAGCATAGCTATACCATAGTCTTTACCACAACAAATACAATGAACTATTGATGGATTAACACCATGCTTAGGACTTAACTTTATAGCATCTTTTTTCATTGTTTAAATATATCTCTTAAATCTTTCAGTATAGCAACAACCATAGCACATATAGTTAAGACTACACCTAAAAGAAATCCTCCAAAAAAACTTATTAAATAATTACTCATTGTTCTTTATCTTTATTTGCTCCACTGATTATTGTACATACTGTAAGAAATCCTATAAAGAGCAGAGCATAAAACAAACCAATAATCAATCCTCCCATACTATTCCTCCTCTTTTATTCCAAATGGAGTTCCATCGGCAAAAGTATAGTCATCAAAATCTGCTTCAAAATCACAAAGATTATCCACGGTACAATAAATTGTGTACTTGATTTCATCTGCATCTTTCACTTTCACCCACCCCACAGGCTGATGTCTCTGCATTTCATTCCAACACTCTTCAGCATCTTTGAATGGGCGGTACTTAGACTCTGTCTTGATACGGTATTCACATCTCCAATTCCACTCATCATTTTTCTTTAGATCCTCCCACTCAAAAGTGCCGTCCTTCATGTCGTAAACCTTATGCTGAATGGTCTTTCCTTCGCTGTATGCCTTGATTACAGGCAGCAGCTGTCTTGTTTCTTCTCTTGTCACAATCTCGTAATTTTATCGTTTATAATGTTTAATGTTTTTGCGATTACTTCCTGCTCCTTTACCTCCGAATTGTTGAGATAATGGCTATACAGGATACTTACTTTCCCTTTCTCAATAGTCACAAAATCTATTGCTTTCATTTTCTTCCTCCAATTCTTTTAATACGGTTTTAAGAAAATCTTTAAAAAATTCACTATCAAAGGTTTTGATGCCTACCTTCAATATTGTTTTTGCTGTTTTTATTCCCATATTAATTCTGTTTTAAGTATCTGCTATGATTGTATAATTTTCAAAATTATCAGAGATTTTAATAAGAGCAGCAATGAACTCCTTAGTTTTTCCTAGAAGTTGTTCATAATTTCCCCAACCATTCAATAGGATACAGTCTCCTTTTAAATATTCTTGTTCTTTCATACCATTCCTTGTCTTAACTTCTTATATTGATTAATCGCTTCGGTTTCAGATGTCGCAATTATACCGTATCCACCTATAATAAACTTATGCACTGGCATAATTAAACATTTATTTTCATTAATAAGGATAGAATTTACTATTGTCATTGATATTATATATTCTAATTTTTGACTTGCTTTCCTCAACTTCGAAAATAATCTTCGCCATCACCATCACAACATTCCCATTCATTTACTTTCTGCTTCCATATATCACAGAAAAGCAAATCTGTTCCTGTAGGTTTCGCATACTTGCAATATTTACAGACTCGGTATTTTGCTTCCATATTACTTTCCTTTCTTTTCAACGAAGATTACATTACTATCTTTAGTAAATAATTTGCAAGGATATGCTCTCTCATTAGAAATATTACACATTTTTTCAAAGAAACAAAAGTAGCAATTTGGTGAACTTTTCAGTTTAAGTACAATCTGTTCACCAGCCTTATATTCTTTCATTTTTCATCGCCTTTCTTCGGTAATAGGTCATCAATGTAGAGCCAACGAGTAACATCAACCATGTTGACATAATGTTTCCATCCTCCAAATAGACATCCTTGATTTCTCTTAAAATGAACGTACTCCTTTTTATTTTTGCCTACTTCTACCATTAACATTTTGTCTTTTTCTTTAGGCTCTTCCTTAGCAGGATGCCACAGGCTTTTTACAAACTCTTTCTGTGCCCATTTAGCACCTGATTTGAATGCCACTTCTATGTCTATGCAAGGATCTTCATCATACTTGACAAAGAATCCACCTTTGTTAATGTGGTCTCTTGCAGCTTCTTTTATCTCCTTTTCGTCAATCATAATTGTTTTTCTTTATGTTACAATAGTTGGTTAATATATTGCTGTATCTCCTGTCCATTCATGGCTGCTGCCATAGGAGTGAGGTAACAACCAGTCTTCCCGTCGTCGGCAGTTCCGAAGAGGATGATACCCTTTTCTCGCAAGTCCATTGCATAGGGAGCTTGGAACGGCACGCCCATCTCCTCAAAGCTGAACACTTGTCTGCCTGTCTTTATCCTTCACATTTTTTAAGATTAGTGTATAATAGAAATATCTCATCATTCAATCTACTGTTCTTCTTCCACCTCAAAATAGCTTCCTTCTTCGGTTCCGTCGAAGTGGAAAGATTCCACTAATGATTTAAGCACTGTTGAAGGTATTTTTATTTTCTGTGTATATTTTATACGCCCATCTTTAAGAGGTTCCTCCTTAATGGCTGGGTCTTTAAGACTAAGAAACTCTATTATTTCTTTGTCATTTTTCGGTTCAAGAAGATAGGCGCACTTCATTAAAACTACATCTTTTGAATAAAAAGATGCTTTTAGTTCAACATGGTCATTACTGATTCTAATATCATTTACTTTTTCTATCATCATTCAACCTCCTGTTCTTTAAGTTCGCTGAAGTCCTGTAATGCGACAATTCTATGTAAGGTTGTTCCGTAGATTCCTTTTGTCTCGTCTGTCAGCTTATATTTTCTCTCTTTCATATCACTTGTTTTGTTATTCGCTGCAAAGATACTAAGAAAATTCATTATCTCCAAATTAATTTGGTTAATAAAGTATAATAAGAAATTTTCCATACAAGATAATTTATAGATTACCTTATATGGAAATGTAAATTTATTTATTAATACTGTTCTTTGCGTTATCTGATAGTCGGTATGTCTCGACATTAGATGGATTAATGTTCTTGACATCTGTTATGTTAAGATAACTCATTGCCGATCTTAGATAGTCCTTCATATTCTGCGACCATTTATCGATGTTGGTGGACACCTTTACCTCTTTACAAACGCCTTCGGATGTCTTAGTCTTTTCACCGTTCATATCGATTTGTCCCTGACGACTTGCCATACCGTAGAATTCCTTGTACAGCTCGGTACCTATATATGCATTTGAACTTATGTTGTTATTATTACCGAAATAAAAGCCATTCTTGAGCTTACGTACATTATTACGATATTTATTTAACGCCTCGTTCGATGGAGCTGTCATCGTTCTTTCCTTAAGATACATCAGTGCGGCACTCTCTACGAGTTTTGCGAACTCGCTGCCTATCATCACATAATCGGCGCCTAACGCAAGTGCCTTTATTACATCACGATAACCTCTGATACCACCGTCGGCGACTATCTTTGGTAATTTGTCTTTCACTTCATAGTAATTTTTACCTTCGTCATCAGCGACAATCGATGCTATACGTATCTTCATCTCATAGGCCTCATTTATTAATGATGCCATTGGATAATTAATACCCAATTGACTTGATGTGAGACAGCCGAAGCCATTCCCGATTCCGATACGACAATAATCGGCTTTGCATTCGTAACATTTACGATAGGTCTCAGGATTAGCAATATTGCCGATCATTACAATTAGCATATCTCCATATATTTCTTTTGCCTTTTTAACGGAATTGAATAGCACATCCATATGACCGTTTGCAATATCGATAAGTACCTTGCAAGGAGTCTCCAATACAAGTTTACACTTGTCGTTGACAAAAGTGTCTTGGAATTCTTGCAACGAGAATGCAGCCCAATTTCCATCTTCAGCAAAATCAATGCGTTCCTCCAATGAATATTCCAAAGTCCTTGGTAATATCGGAATAATGTTATTATTTTTGAAAAGGCTATAGTTCTCTTTGTCTACCACGGTAGACATAGGTGAGGCAAAAATCGGCATATACCCGTTATCGAGTAATGGATTGCATTCAGAACGGTGCGATATTTCGCTTACAAAAGCAGGACGAATAGTGATATCGTCATAAGAATATTTTGCGGTATGATGAAACATAATTTTATTTTAATTTATTGTAATTTGGTAAATGAGTTAATCCTTCGAGCCAACTGTTAGGTGAGGCATCGCTTGGCATCCTCCAATCGCCACGAGGAGACAGTGATACACTTCCGATTTTTGGACCGTCAGGAAGGCAACTGCGCTTAAATTGCTGTGAGAAAAATCTCTTGATGAATACCGTAAGCCATTTAAGAATTTCCTTCTCACTGTATTTCGTACCGAATGTATTCTTTGCCATCAGGAATACCTTGTTAGGAGAAAAACCGTAACGTATCATATAATAGAGGAAGAAATCATGCAGAATATAAGGACCGATGCTACTTTCAGTTTTCTGTTCCAATTCCCCCCTTTTATCTGTCGGCTTTAGTTCAGGACTAATCGGCGTATGACAGATGTCTCGAAGGATATCCCTTATCTTATCATCGGTAATACGGTCTTCGGCATAACAATAGCCAGTGATTATGGATTGCTTGACCATTTCAATACACAATGTCTTAGGAACACTTACATTAACATTATACATACTCATATGGTCTCCATTGTATGTCGCCCATCCCAATGCCAACTCAGATAGGTCACCGGTGCCTATAACGATAGCGTTGTGCTTATTCGCCATATCCATCAATACTTGGGTACGCTCACGGGCTTGGCAATTTTCAAAGGTGATATCGGCTTTATCAGGATTCTGACCGATATCCTCGAAATGTTGCTTAACTGCCTTGCTGATGTTAATCTCATAGGAGGTAATGCCAAGATATTTCATCAATTCTTTTGAGTTATTCAAGGTACGTTTCGTAGTGCCGAAACAAGGCATCGTTATTCCGATAATCCCCTTTCTACTAATTCCAAGACGGTCGAACGCTCTAATGCAAACCATTAACGCTAATGTGGAATCCAAGCCACCCGAAATACCTATTACAACTTTATCACAGTTAATATGTATCAGTCTTTTTAACAACCCGAGTGACTGAATTGTAAATATTCCTTCAATGTCACGATAGTCATATGGAATAAACGGTGTACGTCTATATTCACGGTTAAAAGGACGGTCAAATAACGATTGCTCTATCATTCCTTCACTTACGTTAACACAGTAAGTATCACTGCCAATCTTATTGGCATTCATCATTCGATTCGCTGAAACGAAAGTACTATTTTTCATTCTTTCGATACGTAGCTTTTCAACATCAATTTCCTCTTCATAGATGGCATTGTTGAAATCTACACGATATGCTCCTGTGTTAATAAGTTCTTCACCGTTTTCGTATATGAGAGCCTTTCCGCAATATACCAAGTCTTGCGTACTTTCACCGAAGCCACTTGATGAGTATACATAGCCACAAATCGTTCTTTCGCTTTGTTGCTTGACAAGACTTTGGATGTATTTGTGTTTACTGACCAATTCATCACTTGCCGACAAGTTAAAGATAATATCGGCACCATCCAATGTGAGATGGTTGCTTGGTGGAATCGGAGACCATAAGTCTTCACAAATTTCAATACCGAACTTGATACCGTTCTCACCTTCAAACACTTGACGTTTATTAGTGAATAATATGTTCTTGGAGTCAAAAATATCAATTTTCTTCTCGATTATATCTTGCGAACTTGCAAACCATCGTTTCTCGTAAAACTCACCATAATTAGGCAAGTGGGTCTTTGCAACGACACCCTTGATGAAGCCATTAACAATTATTACAGCACAATTGAATAACATGTTGTCGGCCATAAGTGGAGTGCCGACGATTACTGTAACGTGTTTCCCTATTGTCCGAAGAGTAACGTGATACAATTCATTAAGTGATGATGCAACTAACGTTGACTGATGGAACAAATCTTGGCAAGTGTAGCCTGTGATAGATAATTCAGGAAATACTACGTAATCACAATTATCTTCCTCTGCCTTATCTATCAGTTTACATATCTGTTCACAATTATATTTGCAATCTGCAACCTTAATTGTTGGTATTGCCGACGCAACTTTTACAAAACCGTAATTTTTCATATCGTGTTATTGCTTAATGTTCATTTCTATATTTTTCCAATCTATCCTTGCTAAATTGTACCTGTTGTTCGGATAGTTCGCTACCAATGCATATCATTTCATCACTTCCCCATTTCTCACACGCAATCGCAGTCGTACCACTACCCATGAATGGATCGTATACCTTATAGTTTGGCTGTCCGTACATTTCCAACAATTTGATACATAAATCAGATGAATAGGTTGCTTTGTTCAATTTACAAGGTCCATCATTGTTAGGTGCCTCGATGAAATTGTACATGTTCTCGTAATATTTCTGACCAGTGTCTTTACGAACACTTTTTACTTTCTTATTAATACGGAATGTCTTATACTCATTTTTGCGACATAGTACGAATACGAATTCAGTAATACGGGTAAGCTTGTTTCCTACATTGTTTGGTAATGCACTGCTTTTCTTCCAAATGATAGTGTCGGCTATCATAAAGTTACTATTTTCAATAATAGACAATAACGAGAGCCATAATGCGGATGGGTTCTCAGAACCATATGAGACATTATACAGAACGACCCCATTCTTCTCCAACACATTGTCGAAATTATTAAATAAGTCGACTGTCCAATCTCGATATTGCTCCGGTGTCATATCATCGAGACAGATGTCATACCTACGATTGTAAGTGTCCATTGCCTTTTGTGTCTTGACCTTGCTGCGACTTGTTGCATATGGAGGCGAGGTAAGTACGATATCTACCTTGTAATTGGCTTTCGCCATATTCTTCAAGGTAGTGAAACAATTCTCATTCTTAAAATAAATTTTTGCCATTGTATCTAATTATTATTTTATCCATTCATCAGCTAACAAGTCATACCGTAATTCAAATGTCTGAATCATTTTTTCAGGATACATAGTAAAGTTATCCTTGATGAAATTCCTCAAATTATCTTCCAATTGTTTATTATTAGTAAGTGGTCCGATTTTTTCGTAGCGGCAAAAATTATCACCTAATTCAGTATAAACGGTTTCTGAAAATTCATCGGATAACTCTTTATTCAATATTTCGATTATAGTCCCAAGTTGTAATTTATCAACAATTGAACATTCATAACCTATTAATATTATAGGTCTTTCGATTGTGTAATCATTTATCTCATCGTAACCGTTATAATCTACGTTATCAAAACCTCCTACCTTGTGTTTCCAACAATCGTGGGCATCCTCGATACAGTCTTCAATTGAATCAAAGGTATCATCAAAGGTAGAGTTTTCAACATCAGCCCTTACCCAAGAGTATTTGGTGTCTTCCTCGGTCTTTGGTAATTTTACCGTTATGTTATTCATCTTACTTATTTAGTTATGTTGTGAAAAATATACTGAATCCTACTGTTGACACCACGATGAACAGTAATTTCCAAAATAAGTCACCCTTGCTGTCGAAATCCCTTGCGACCAAGGCATTACATAAAGTAGTCGTTGTAATATGCAAATACATGAATAATGACGAAATCGATATATACAACACAAATGTCTTGTATGAAATAATCGACATTGCAATCATTAACAGCAAGGAGACAAGATAAAAAATCCCGTTGATATGCTTCATATTAATATTAATTTAAATTCTCGGCAAAGATACAAAATAAAAATGGAAACCCCAAGGAATTTCCGTTAATTAATGTTATCATTTAAATTCTATCGGATAAGTCGGCAACAATTCTGTTGACTGCCTCATCACAAGAATACACTGTATAATCCACATCATATGCCTCCATGATATCCTTCAGAGTAATATCGATGTCTTTGCTTTCCTCCTCATTCTGAATGCGTCCTACCTGTTGATAGTTGTCGGGACGCTTGATAAAGTATGTCATATTGTCGAAGCTATTGAATTGCTCCATCACAAAGTCGTTGAAGAAACGTGACGGTGTCTTGTTATATAGGATGGAAACAAGCAATGGGCTGTCTGTTATAATCACGTCCACCTTGTCTCTCAGTCGCCATAACTTATGGTATTGCTTTGCAAAGATGTATATTTGTTCGTCCATCGTTCTGAATGCCTCTTCCCATACCTTATCCTTGGCAAACTCAAGAGAAAGTTCACAATTCACTCCCATCTTTTTGAGTTTGTAGAAGATACCGGCTGCTGCCGTTGACTTACCTGAACCAGGTCCACCTATCAAATTAATTACTATTACCTTATTATTTTCCATATTATCTTAACACATAAATTCCATTATCTCTTAGGGCACCCATTTCGATAGAGATTCTGCAACAATTTTTATTTTCTTCATTCGTTACCAAGGCGGCATAGTAATCCTCCTCATTTTCCTCCATTTTAAATGTATAGCCTTCTCGATTAATATTTTCTTCAATTGCCCGAGCTTTTTCTATAGCAAATATCTGTCGACATTTGTTGTAATCTTTGAATACTATCATTACGTCTTGATCGGCAGGAATGTTAGTATTAATCATAGTAACTTGGCATCTCAAACCGAAGCCTATGCCTCCGTCGACCTTAGTAATATCTTTCTCCATTATAATTTCCTATTCTTAATTATGTTCCGCAATCGAGTATTGACTACCGCAATAAGGGCAATGGCAATCCACACCTATAGAATCATTATCTTCGTTAACGGTTTTATCCCTATCCGACAACATAAAATTGTCTTCCATCAACAATGAATGATGACACTTATCACAGTAAAGTCCACTATCGGGTTCATCACCGATGTTAATTTCCTTATTATAAAAAGGATATGCTTCTTTCTCCTCATCGGGGATATTAAAAAGTATTTCTTCTTCTAAATTGCATTCAGTACATTTATATGTAATGCTATTAATCCGTTTCATCGGACTATGACATTTTTGACAAATAACATCCATTTTATTTCATATTAGTTTTATCTTAATTTATTTTTTGAACAAGGACAATTAGGGTCATGGACTATACCTGCGGTGGAAGTTTGGCGACGTGTGCCTTGCCTATAGACGGTATAGAAACCTTTATAATAATGCCCTTGGTCATAGAATCTGATTATATCGTTAAAATTCGTTTTGAATTCGTTTCTTTCGTACATTGCTGATGTCGCTTCAGCAAAGGTTAATTGTCCACGACGCACCCTTTCTTGCTTTTTCCTTGCGGCAGTTTCTTCGGCTTCTTTTTTAAGATATGCGTTTTTTAATTCTTCCGCTGACTTATCATCACTTCCACAGGAAGTTAACAAAGCAATAATTAATCCGAAGAATAGACTAATAATTATATCTCTCGTCATTCTCATATTCCTAATTTATTTAATATCGATAACATATTATCATATAAAAGTTCCTTTAATTCTGGACTCCATTTTATTTTTCTCTCCATCTCTTCACGACAAGTTAATGGTGATGCCTCCTTGGTGAATCTTGAGCATTCCCAATCAATTATCATTGCTTGCCAGTCAGCCTTATGATGCTTAAAGTATTATTGGCATTACGTCTGTCATCTTTATCGTCGAATATTTTAGTCTGTTTTTTTTTTTAACTCATTTTTCACTACATAAATTACTTTCCTAAAAGCAAGAACGGAAATCCCCCACTTTATTTGTGGATCTCCGTCTTGTTATCGTTATGTTAATTAGAATGGTAAATCATCCACCGCCTCTTCTGCTGATACATCCTTAGGAGGTACAGGAATATTGCCATTTGTCGTCGCTGTTACAGGTGGCTTAGGTGTCGATGGTGCTTGAGGAATTGCCCCTACGGTAGGCATTGAAGGCGTGGTTGCGCCTTGTGGCACATTATTATGTGTATTTACAGTAGGATTCTGCTGACCATTTGACTGATTATCACTCTGACGGCTACTATTAAACTCAATACTGTCTGCCATGATATCACGGCTTATATTCCACGTTCCTTGATGACTCTGATATACACTATCTCTAAGGGAACCTGTAACGATTACGTTAGAACCTTTCTTAAGATTCGATGCAAATGACAATTGGTTAGGATTAAGACATGTAACTCTAAACCAACGAGTAATAGGCCTACCGTCTGCACCTTTCTCATCGTTGTATTCATTGTTGGCAATGTTGAATGTTACATATTCTCGATTCTGCTTCGAAATTTGTTTCGTAGCATCTTGGCCGAGAAAACCACTTACAATAATTTTTCTCATTTTGAATTTATTTTAAAACATTTTAAAAAGTGAATTAATTTTCTTTTAATCTTAATTTCTTAATACTGTCTATCAGAGAGGAAAATTTATCTTTCTCTTCTTGTAATTTGAATGCTGGATAACATCCCCACACAGTTCTGTCACAAGGAACATCTTTTTTTAATTTCTCCACATAGACGTTCATATGTTTCATCTCCTTATAGATGAAACGACCGTATTTCTTCCCATCGTTATACTCGGTTTCCCAATTAATGCCCTTTTTCTCTTCTAACAATTTGATTTGTTCATCAACGTTTTTATGGAATAATACATTATGCGACAAATAAGTCTGAGCCGATTGTTGCTTGGAATTACGGATACAATCATTCTGTCTATATAAGAACCAAGCGTATACATCATTGAAAGAAGGTACATTCCATATCTTACAGTCGAATTCTACCAACTTATGCTTATAAAGGGTTTTAATGACCTCCATTCGTGAAAGTTCTAAACCGTCGTGTAAGATACTATATAAGTCTCGTAACATCATTATTTGGTTGAATTTGCCCGCTGCCATACTTGCGATGTTTGGTAACATTTTAGTCAAACGACCATTGAAAAACGTGTCGCATTCGTTTGACAGAAGAATACTGATTTCATCCGATTGGACATAAGCAAACAATGCTCCTTGCACGTTTTGGCAAATATATTGCGCCGTCGTATTCATTGTTGCAATGAAACTGTCGTCAAAAGGTAATTTATATTTCTTCTTTATTAACTTTGAGAATGACCTTCCGTCAAGCATTACCAATGTATAACAGTTAGGCATTACCTTGTAATCAGTAAGACTGCGATAGTAAAGCATTCTATCTTTTAAATTCTTAAAATCCATAATATAATATTTTAATCCCACCAAGTTTTCATTTTATGACATCTTATAAGATTATACAAACGCCAACATTTGTACTCGTACCAATCATATTGAAACGCCCTATTATGAGGCATATCTTTATTTTTTATTAATTCCTTAATTTTATCAGGGGCGTTATTCGTATTAATTACTTTTATAGGCTTATGTCCTTCTTTTTCCTCAGCATACCAATATTCAGTACATTTTTCCATTTCATCAAGGACACTAAGGCAAAGTTTTAATTCTCTTGCTGTTTCATCATTTCCTTCGGCTATATTGCTCGTTTCAAAATACTTTTGCATACTTTGCATTATGCGTTTTTCAATACTAAGCATAAAGTCGTAGTCGAAATCACGATATCGCCAAATGACATTAAAGAAATAAAATAGATTACTTATTCCTTTCCTGAATGACATTACTTTATCTCTTATATCGTCAAATACTCCCATAACTAAAACCGATTTAACTTTAACTGATGCAAAGGTATAACTTTTTCTTGTAAGAACAAAATAAAGGAAGTTAAAAAAGCTTAACCTCCTTTATTATTTCGCATATTAAAACGGGACTATATTTTTCATTTTACTAAATCTATATGATTTATAGCTCTTGTCATATACCACCTGTGGACTAAATGATTTGATACAGCCGATATCATCGTTAAAACCTATTATTAAATAATGTTCAACATAACCGGCGACTTTTCCATTCATCTTGCCCTTATAAGATATGAATTTGCCTTTAAATGCCTCATAATATTCTTTTGGTGTCATCGTCTCTTCATTGGTCTTTGGAAGATACTTAAATGCGTCATCGGTAAAATAACTTATGATTGTTTCTTCTATTTTCTTTATTGATTTACCGAAATTCGTTATCTCTTCATCTGTTAATGGATCAACGATTTGACCATCATAATTGGCCAACTTAATGAAATATGCCAAATCGTCACATCTTTTAATAAACGATTTCAGACTATTTTCAATAAAGTCATTTATTACACCGTCGGTAAATGTGAATTTCAATCTAAAATCGTGATATTTAGGGTATACAAAGATATTTATAAATATTTCTCTTATGTAATGGAATAAATCTATTCCATATATATCATGGAACTCATCGTTCTTGTTACTGATAAAATCTCCTATCTTAACGTTTGATGTATACCCGTATCCATCTTCGACGAAAATATATATATCCTTATTTAGAATCTCAACAGGAATATTGTCGGTCAATATCTTAGGGTAAGTATTTTCGTCAGGACATTCAATTAGCGAAAAGATTTCAGCATAATTATCTTTTAATTCATCTATTGTCATATTAGGTGGACTTTAATGTTTAATTATCAAACCAAAATACTGCACGGCATTCAAACTCACCACTCGCCTCGTAACCTTTCATAGCACCGATTAATGCAGCCCATTCAATGTAATCGCCACTCCATTTTTTACTGAACACTTTATTATAGCATTCCTCCAACTCTTGTGTCGTACACCAATTAGGACTATGCCAATCAGGACCACTTACATATTCTTCACCATTAATTATATATTGTTTTGAATATCCTCTTTCAATCCATTTTGAGGCATCACTTTTACAACAATAATTATAATCCGAATTCCAATAACGCTCCTCATTCTTCTCATATTCCTCATCTGTCACGACTTTGTTACAGTAATGTCTCAAGGTATCTTCACTTACGTCATCAGGTAATCCTCTGTCAGGCAACGGTTTGTATTTATCCTCCCAATAATTCCTAACATTATTCAACAAAGCAAACATTCCGTATACTCGTTCACTCCATCCATTACGAATAGTATATCCAGTACGCCACTTTGAATCCAAATTATATATTATTGTCTTTGGATTACCTTCTTTATCCTTAATAGTTCCAAATTTCATTGAAATTCAATGAAATCAGTTCGTGGTTCTTATGACCACTGGGTGAACTACACACCCATTATACCATTGCTCATCAAAGGCATTTGGCTTACATTTCCTCAATATGTTATAGCTGCCATTAACATCTGCATTAACTTTCAAAATAATCGGTGAGCATTCACAAATACTCGAATTTGGAGTTAAGCGACTTATGGTATTCTTCGTTGGCTTTTAAATATTCATCGTATTTACGTTCAACGATTTTGTTAAGGTCTTCAATGCTGAGTGGAGCTTCCTCCTCGCACTTAAAATGATACTGTTTCATAGTTTAATTGTTTTAACTGGTGTAAGGTTAAATGAACTTGATGTAATTACCACTTCATTCTCTTTGAGAAGAACATTCTTTGAATAACTTTCGGCAGGATAAAGCCAAGTCTTAATCTTATTTGATTTTTCGAGCGACTTGATGAAATGCGCACCAAATGCAACATTTTTGATATTATATTTCTTTACTGTATCCTCAAGATACTCGAAAGTGCCATCCTCGATACCTTTCTTACTACGCCCACTTGCCATCAATGGAAGAAGGACGTGGTTTCTAATCTTGTCGCCATATTTCTTCCAACAGTCGACGAATTCATCAACACTCTTGTTATCTGAAATAATATGATGTATCATCACGTGACAATCTCCCTTTGCAAGCAGACCCTCGATAGCGTCATCGGCATATCGGCGAAGGGCTTTATTACCATAACTTACAGCGACTCCTCCACAATACAACTTTGTCGTATCTAGGATTTTATTCGCCTTGTCATAATATTCACTCTCAGGTTTATCCCAATAGGAGAGGATAATACCGTTAGTGGTATAGTTAGGCACTACATTCGTCTCGTATACGGTTTTGAGAAAATCGCATAGATAAGGAGACATACAAGGTTCACCCGTTGACACTGGGTGCATAATATTTCTATTATGAGCAGAGTACATTTTCATCTCATCTTTATAAGATGCAGCCCTCTTCAAAGTTTTATATTCTCTATAAAGAGTTTCATCCATACTCGTTACATTACTATAACATATTACCTTTATAGTTAACACGGTATTACCAGCTATCCATTTCAGGACCTTAGGCTTTCTTAGAAAGTGCATTCGTATATCTTTCGTCGATATCTTATTTAACTTTTACCGTTAGCGGACATCTAAATGTCCACCCTTACCTTATGAGTAAGTTAGGGCTGTGCATCTCTATTGTCACCAATAGAGAGGGCAGGTTCTAATTTAACACAAAAATTTTCAAAGATAGTTTGTTTAAATGGTCTTAGTAAACCGAGTCTTTTATTAATGACATTCTTCTTAATATTTACATTATTGGCTAAAATAAAATTGCGGACTTCACTCATATTTCTAAAACTTGCAAGAAATTCAAGTCCTTGATAGACATTATAAGTAGTATCACCATACCATCCATGTTGGGGCTTATCTAATATTATTGCTTTTTTATCCCCGTGTAATTTGAAGATAAATTTTTCGCAAAAACTTTTCTTGCTAAGACAACGTCTTATGGTAGATTCGTTAATTTTTAATTCTTCATTAACTTCACTAATGCTATCGTAAGTATTTATAAATTTACCGTTAAAGGTATAGACATCTATTTTCTTTCCTCTTTTTGAACGATATTCTTTCATACGTTGCTTACGATGCTCATCGGTTTCTACTTCTCTATTAATACCTATTTTAGAATAATCAAGAGTTCCACCATGTAGAACGAATATATGTTTCATTGGCAAAGTTTTTCCTTTGATACAATCGCTAATGGTATTCCTACCGCATTTGTATTTACGGCTGACACTTCTGACAGAAGGCATAGTTTCAATGAAATTTCCATTAATATCATAAATATCGATTGATTTACCATACTTTTCTTCTTTTACCTTTCTTAAAATAGCTTTTTGTTCTTCCGTCATTGGAGTATCTTTATTCCATGCTGTCTTTCCTTTATTTGCTTCAGAAATCTTTCGCCTTTTTTCTTCACTACACGGTGTATTTAAAGTCCCTATTCCTCCATTAATAATATTATAACCAATTTTATCATTTGCAGACCCACTCTCAAGTATATATTTTGTTTCTAAATCACGTAAATAACAATTATTTTTTAATTCATCAGAACTTATTATCTGAATAATTTCAAATACAAAATTTTGTTCTCCGTATTTATTCCACGCCGATTGTAAATGTTTATTCTCATGTTCACCTTTACGTAATAACCTTTTATGTTCTCTGATACGTTTAGTGATATTTTTTGATGAACCTATATAATATTTGTTATTTATTAAATTTAATATCCTATATATACCCCATTTATCGTCTTCCATTCTCTTATATTTATATCCTTTTAATATAAATATAAGATGGGTTCATCGATAGACCCAGTAAACAATATTTTTATGTTAATTTTTTATCTACCAATTGCAATTTGAAATGGCCGTTCCGTAAGGAGTATACCATCTTTTGTAATCGTTTCTTTGTATGTCTCCATCCACTTTCTCCAAGTCTCAGATGGATTTTTGTATGCCTCACCATTCTTTTTTGCGGAGACATAGCAAAAATCACAACCGGCATTGCAAAGCGTACCCAGTGATACATCGTAAAATTCTGAATAATCAGCAGGTAATTCCTTTACCTCTCCCAAATCCTCTCTAATCGTGGTGAGATTGTGCCAAAACGCCTTGTAATTGTAATCTTTCATCTCACGTACCTTGACACCAATCCACTTATCCTTATTAACTTTTTTAATATAATTTTGCATAATATGTTATAATTTTATATGTCAGTTTCCTAATGTTGATAATCAGTCCATATAGAATCTTTTCTTGCCTGATTATTTACTTCGATGGCATCTTCGAAATGGTCTCTGATGCCGACCCAATATAGTCCTATAAGCTTCTTTTCTATTATGTCATGATACAATTCGAGAAAGGCATACCAATCATCCTCGGTCATGTCACAAGTGGTAGTGTTGATAATATCATCAATATTTAGTCCACAGACATCGCAAATCATTTCCAATTGGTCGCTCCATCCATTGTACCAATCCTTCAATTCATCCCAAGTTATTTCCTGAATAGTGACATTACCCATCGCACTTTCAAGATTATCGTAATATTCGGCATCACTCTTATACATCACGAATACCTCCGAAGAACTGTTTGTAATAACATCGGAAACACTCTTTATTTTATTAATAAGAAGTTTCATTTTACCAACGATTTAAATAAGCTTTTCCCATTATCTCATAGATATTTTCCTCTTTTTCCGTCAATTGGATATCGCAATTATAAGCGATAAAATTATTCTGTATGAATTGTATCGTCTTACGTCTCGCCCAATCAATGTCGACCAATACATAATGGCTGAGTTCTTCCTCGGTCAAGTTCTTCTTCTTGAGTTCCTCGCCTATATCTTTTCGATAAAATTTCTTGTATTCACAAGCGGCATCGTTAAAGTCAGTTACATCGATATCGCCACCCATACCGCTACTCTGCTCATATTCATCAGTGGAAAGGTCGAGCTTATCTTCAGTGATTATGTTTCTCAATTTTCGAGGAAATTTCCTATCCTTGATTTTGTCATCCTCCCAAGCTATTTTCGAAAAGGCGAGAATAAGTTCTTTAACGTCTTCAGACGGTCTCTCGGATTTAACCAAGAAAACCTCTGAAGAACTGTTTGTAATTGCATTTGAAACGCTTTTTACATTAGTGTTTACCAATAGTCTCATTCGTTTACCTCTCATTTATTGCTTCTTGTTCCCAAATACTATCCGCACTAATACTATTCAAGCAATCAACCGCTTTATCAATTATAGACTGCTTAATTCCACTATCTTTCTTGGCGGTGATATTAACGCCGGTCACCACCATTCCTTTATTCTCATAATCCTCGTCCTCATATTCGAAAGCTATCTTCTTCTGCGTATCATATGAAATATTATTATAGAGGAAATAAAGATACTTTTCGTAACTCTTATCAGTATACTCGGATGAAGTCTTGTACTCAACAAGCTTGTCAACTTCATCAGTCGTTAGATAACCGTCGAGTTTCTCATCATACCAATCGTCGGAGATGCTACCGAAATCAAACGTATACTTAATTTCAAATAGATCATCAAATGTGTACTTATTATCGTTATTAAGAGATAATATTGCGTTTACCATTTCCTTGATGGTTTTAATTCCTCCATCGCTGTAATAGGTATACACCTCTGTTGAACTGTTGGTTATCACATCAGTCAACGACTTAGGCTTAAAATTAAATTTAATTTCTTCCATTTTATTATAAATTTATAATCGTTATTTATTTGTTTGCAAAAGTACAAAATAAAAAAGGAAACTCCAAGGAATTTCCGTTAATGTGAGTTAAAATTATATATTATTATATAATTTTAGTTTTCAGCATATGTGCTTTCCATTTCAATATCGACATCACCTTCATCGATTGCCTTTTGCTCTTTTGTAAAGAAGGCATCGGTCTTCAACTTGAATGCCTCTGCAACGGCATCACCATCAATTCTCAGCACAATGCCTTCTCTTGGTGACTTATATATCTTACAGAGTGGCTCGTTGAGTTCCATGCCAAAATGTTCCTTGTCATTCTTCAATGCCTCAAGAACATTCTCGTGCCAATGGTCTGTGACACTAAGCTGAGGATACAAATTCCTCAACGTACCGTGATAGAGAATGTCAATGATATGAATTCGTTCCTTAATCTCTGGATACTTCTTGACAAGTTGTTCTGTCCATTCCTTTACTTCACTAACATCCCATTCATATTTCTTTCCATCATCGGTCTCAGTAGTGATACGGTAAGGCATAAACTTATTTGTTCCAACTTCACAGCCGTAGTCGTACTGTTTCTGTATCATCGTCTGTGCTCCACTGATATAACCAACTATCTCACCGTATACTGTCATACCCTTATCAAGTTTATCCTTCAAGATTTCGTTATATTCGTTCCACACATCAGTGCCATAATAGCCATCCTTAACGTCCTTATTAATGAATTGATTCTTAATTACAGTACGAGACGAATAAACATTACCATATTCAGTTGTATAGTCGATTATACGTGATTTCTTAAAAAGGCCTGTAGTGTCGACGAAATAATTCCAAATCCTCTTAGGCAATGGCAACTTGATAGGTACGTGTGTCTTTACATTGGCAAAAATACCCGAAGTGCCATGCAACTTTACGCTTATCGTTACGACATCGTCAGGCTTAATTCTCCACATATTTTTTGCCAGAGGATTTGTGTCATAATGTAGCATAAATTCACCAGGAATCATTCTATCGAAACGGTTAATCTTTTTCTGTGCCTTTCGATTTCTCTTATTACCGTTCGGATGTGTCCTCTCAGTCGTATATGGAACATACGCCTTTACGAACAACTCACCATCAACGGTATCGAAATCCTGATTAAGGTAATCCTCCATATTGATACCCTTTACCTTAGGGCAATATCTTGCCATTTCATCTAGACCGAACAAGAAACCATATGAAGGAACCTTACGTAGACGAATCATTCGTACACGTCCGTTCTTATTGAAAAAACCTACCTTATGTTTCGCTTCCGCACGATACTTGTCTCGTTCATCCTTATCCTCAGTGGAATCAGCCTTGGACAACAAGTCCTTCACTTCCTCGGCATTACTGTTAAGCTCGTAACTGCCAATTTCGAATAGGTTATTCACTGAAAGGAACTTCTCGTTAAGTTGGCATTCGTTTGAGGCATAAAAGAATAAATCACCCTCGTGTACTTGGTCTTTTCTCACCACTGCCGACTGACCGTTTACCATTGTCTCACCAAGGAAATCGGAGCCTTCGATAGGCTTGATTTCTCCGATCCTGACGACATTGCAGCAATACTCGCTCTTGCCCTCTGCGGACATTGTAAAAATCTTTGACATAATTTACTTTACTTTTAATAAACTGTTTCTATAATCTGTAATAATTTTCCCTAACAGATTCTCACCTTTCCAATTGGTTGAATCCTTCGCAGACGGATCATTGTACTTAACCCCTACTCCCCATTTCTTGTCATATGGAGAACCTTCGACAAATATTCTGTCACCAATGCCAAGTAGTCTTTCTCTCAGTTCACTGTTATTGTCGAACTTCAGTTTAATTGCAAGAGACATTGCCTTGATGGATTCGTCGTACCACTTAGCATCGTCGTAGCTTCTAACCAATCTTCCAAGTCGTTTTGCCTCTTTAGGTGAAGTTGCCTTCAAAATCTGTTCCGCTGTATACTCGTCGTTAAAAAACTTTGCCTTTCTCCACATAAAGAATTGCTCGGATGTGCGGAACATTATTCCATCGTATTTAAATGACGATGGGTAAAAATTACATAGGAAACTGCCCCAAAATATGACATATTTATCCGTCACAACGTATTCATTCGTCATCTTCCATTATTAATTTAAGTCTTTCAGATATTTGTTTGCAAAGGTACAAAATAAAAACGGAAACTACAAGGAATTTCCGTTAATTTAAGTTAATATCATTTAGTCAATATTTTGTCCCTTACAAAGTCTTCGATTTTCTTCGTCGATATTAAAGGAACTCCATATCGTTCACAAGTAACTTTCACATTATCAAAGCGATAGAAATCATCAGGACAAAACACTATCAGTTTATTTTCTTTAGAATGTATTCCAAGCTCAAGCAATGTAATAGGTGATTTACTGTCTCCGCATATATTCATTAGTATGAGGTCGGCATTCTCCATATGTTCAAGCTCCCATTTAATCTGCTCCTCGATTAACTTTGTTTGGTCATCTTTCGGCCAATCATCTCTTCTTGGATTGTATACGGCGATGGGTTTGCTGTTCGTGGCGCATTTTTCAATAAGTTTGCATATCTTAGTCTGCCAATCTTCACTGTCACCATTATCAATTGTACCAGCAAGAAATATCTTCAATTCATCTTTACTGTAAGGTGTTTTTTCGACTGCGTGATATATTTTGTTCTGTCTTTCCATAAGTTGTGTTAATTATTATCAGCATTTATATAATTATAGTTCGGAAACATAATTTCACCTTCATTTTTAGACAAGTCATCCTCCACTTTTGACAATGTCCTTCCTAATATTCTGACAATATTATTGATTGCCTTTTCACCGATATCAATTAACTGATTATATTGAATTCCGAAATTACTCTTCAATTTGGCTAATGTCGCCCTTAAAAAGGGATGTTGTTCATAATCATTAATTGATTTAAGTTTTTCAACGTCTTTCTTTAAGTATATTAAAGCACAATACAATTGAGTTTCCTTAATATTTTCTCTCGTTAAATTAGGTGCAGTATGATTCATTAAATATTGGTATACTCCGTTTGCAAATGCCCTTTGCTCCCACTTTTTAGAAATATACAATATTCGACCTATAATTCTATTATAGTTCCAAATTCCATTGAAATTCAATGAAATCAGTTCGTGGTTCTTATGACCACTGGGTGAACTACACACCCATTATACCATTGCTCATCAAAGGCATTTGGCTTACATTTTCTCAATATGTTATAGCTGCCATTAACATCTGCATTAACTTTCCTACCGCTTGCAGCTCTGAAAAGTCCCCTCTTGACTCTCCTGCCAAGATAATCATCATGCTTGCATATTTGCTTATCTTATATCTCATATAATAATAAATATCTGAAACCTTTGAAAAGTTTCAAGATATTTGCGTTTTATTTCAAAATAATCGGTGAGCATTCACAAATACTTAAGCACGCCATTTCGTGCATCATTACGACCTATTTCCGCACGATAACCTTCTTCTGATTTTGTAATTCTATATTTCATTTTCCTATTAAATCAATTTATTTTTATACGATGATTTTTAAAATCCCATTCATATTTCTCATAGTCTGTATTATCATCAGATGTATCACCAATGTAATTATGATAGCAATCCTCGACCAACCATTTGCATTCTTTAATGTTTTCTTTTGTCAGTTTTTTAATATCGAATGGTTTATATAACATTATTTTCCAAAACTTTTTATCGTAATCATTCTCGGTTTTGAAATTATAATAATCACAAGTCTGTTCGTCTACATAATATTTTTCTGCCTTGTCACCTTCAATAAAAAAGTAACAAGGCATAATATTTGATATCACTAATTCATAATCAGTCAATTTCATACTTATTTTTGTCTTAATTCAGTTGTCATCATGTTTGGTGAATAAAGGAAATCTAATACTCTGGCTGCTAATATTCTATATTTTTCGTCCTTTGGTAATAAGATAAGGAAAGTCGACGGCGCAGCGTTACAACAGCTACACACTGTTTCCTCCTCTACATATTTCATCCATTCAGGCTTCTCAATTTCACCTCTGATTATTTCAATGATTATTCTCTTGACAAAATCCTCTCTTTCAGATGGTGTAGGACATACAGCAGTCAGTATCTCAGGCACCTCAATGCCTTCTCTCTGTGCCTTCTCCCATCCATTGAAATTTGAGTATGTGTTTGACTTACAGAAAATTCCGTAATAAAACATATCATTAAGCTCAGGCACAGTCGTATACCCGAATACCCAACGTAATTCAGTAAATAGTTTTTTCAACGCCTCAACTGATTCACTTGAATATACAAATGTTATTGTTTTCATATATAAAGTTAATTAATAATATTCAATAAATAGATATTTAATCAATTTCTTCGTCATCGGTATTTTGTCTTTTATTCAAAACATTCAATGATAGGCCGTAAATATCGTCATAAGTCGAAAATTCCAATAGTAAAGGAGTATCTTCATTAAGGGCTTGCCTAAACATTTCCTCTCTATCGACTAATGAGGTGTTTTTTGCCTTATATTTGTTATCTTTTAATTTAATACAACGTTCAAAATATTTCTTTTTATTTTTCAACGACTTTAGACTGAATTCTTCTTTGCACAAGTAATTACGGTTTATTATAATAGGTTTGGAATATGTGCCGTTACTATCTTGTACAACGACATATATACTGCATCCATCGCCCCTATACGACTGTTTATCAGACAATTTCTTCTTTGTGCCATCCTTGTCTTTCGTAAACGATTTATATGGTCTTAAATTCATTAATTTACTTGAGCTTTCATCCAAAAAATGTTTCCATAATTGAATAACTTCCTTTTTGTTCTCAATATAAAATCTGTCATATAATGTATACAATTCATCCTTTGTAACCATCATTCCATCAAGAGATTTTAACACCTTTAGCCATTTTTCGTGTAAACTACTGTTTATCTGACTATTGATTAGCAATCTGTTACCTCGTTCATCTATCAAATTACAAACATTGTAAATAATTTCATTATTATATTCTTTCTCTCCAAATCTACCGCCTCGTCCACAGCCACGTTGGATTGTGTTCTCTGGCGTTATGACGAAATCATAAATATTTTTCGCTGATATATCGAGACCCACACCGATAATATTTGTGCCAATAACACAATTTCTTTTATCGACATTGCTATTCTTGCCATGATAGGAATATATATTGTCTTCTATTTTGTTTCTTCTCGCAGATGGAAATCTTGAATGAATCAGAATATCATTATTATTTCCTAATAATCTAAACAATTCTTGTGACTGTTTAACAGTATTACATATAACGAAACTATCTTGTTTTACTGATAAAAGGTGATTTGTATTTGCTATATTAAGAAAATTGACCTTTACTTTCATATCTCCGTTATATGATTTTGCTTTCAGAAAGTTTATATTTATACCTCCGTCATTAAAGAATACCTTATCAAAACGCAAAGGAGTCGCAGATAATAATAGTGTCTTGGAATTTGTAAACTTACATCTAGTATACACAAGTTCAACAAATCCAGCAAACAGCTCTTGATCAGATAGAAATTCATGATATTCATCAAAAATGATATTACATCCTATTTCCTTTATTAAGTCGTCCACCATGCAATTTTTTATCATCATTGATAAAAAATTGTCAATATTAGTTACTATAATATCAGAGTCTATGCTTCCTTTTACCCATTGTCCGGCAATTAATAAACCTACGCTGAGATTATTCTCCGTATAACCTATTTTATCCCTTTCATTGCATATCGAACGGTAAGTTCCATCAGCAATTACATTCCTTGGGACTACCCATATTGCCTTCTTTTTATTTCTTAATATCCATCTTAATCCTACTAATGTCTTGCCAAAACCTGCAGATGCTGATACTATATTGTTAGGATGTCTTTCTATGTCTTCAAGCAGACGATTCTGTTCGGCTAAACGCTCGACATCATATACTGAATTACCAAATTCATTCTTGAGTTCATTTACGTTATCAATCCATTTTTTTGATGAATTTATTATTTTACCTTTTATTTCTTCATCGAAAAAACTATTATCGTCATTGCACATTGAAACAATTTTGTCGTAATGTCCGGAAACAAAACGGTCGGCAAAAACTATGATAGCTCTGATAATCAAATATTTGGAAGCGTTATCCATCATTGTATAAAATAAAGGACTATTTGCTTTTATCTGTCGATACAACGGTACAGTATCTATCATTTTATCGGCGTTATCATAATCTCCTTTTATACCAATATTACAGTTTAGACCATATTTATCATTACAATATCGTATAATGAAATTATAGAAACTATCATAGGTATCTTTACTATTAGCCATATCGTCATCTGAGATAATGTCTAATACTGTCATTTTTCCAAAGACAGGATCAACCGTATGATGATAAAGAATATTGTTTTTTATGGTATCTGATATGTTTTTACAATAATATTCGAGATATGCCCACCCACTCACGTTATGAGGTATAAATTGTTTCGTCTCTTTTTTAGTCTTAGGTATATAGTTACCGTCTTCCGTTAGATTAAAGTTATTTAACTTTTCTTGAAATTTCTTTGAACACTTACCGATATCATGTAATGCCGCCGTTAATATCAATTCCTGATAAAACTTATCAATATCCTCATTACGAAAATCATTAAAATTAATTTCTTTCTTAATTATTTTTTTAAAAAGATAAGCTGATACATTGATCACAGCTATCGAATGTTCCGTCAATCTTATCTCACCATTCACTTTTGATTTTGCAAGAATATTATTGTTCATATAAATTATTTTATATTTTAATTACGTTTTAAATTACTATTATATACAAATATTTGGCAGTATCCCCATAATGCTCCTTATTGCGATTACCTCAAGGATTACTATTATATACAAGCAAGATTATTCTAATTGTCAAAGAATTCTTGTTGTGATTACCTTAGTTGTGATTACCTTATAAATTACTATTATATACAGTTGATAACCGTGCACAGGTAAAAAATGTCATGTTGTGATTATATTATTGATTACTATTGTATACCGTGACACTACTAAGCACCGCAAAACATCATCTGTTGTGATTACATTACAAATTAATATAGAATAACATCAAGTTTTCCTTTAAAATACGAATGGTTATGATTACATTTTAAATTAATATTATAGACATTTGTGAGGCATCGATATGTTCCACCCGGCCTTTGTGATTACATAATGATTAACTATTATAAACAGGACACTAATCGCATGTTCGCCACCGATATTCATTGTGATTACATAATGATTAACTATTATATACAATAAAATTAGATTAATTATTTTTCGTTATGTAGTTGTGATTACCTTAGTTGTGATTACCTTATAAATTACTATTATATACAATATTTCAGTTGTGATAAAGTGTGCCTGTCGGTTGTGATTACCTTATAAATTACTATTATATACAATATGGAATCACCCTCACCATCCGTTGCAGAGTTATGATTACCTTATAAATTACTATTATATACAATATATCTTTTATAAACTATTGAATTTCAAGGGTTTGAAGCATATTTTGTTCTGTAATTTTGGCATACCCGTCACTCAAAATAGACTCAGGTATCGATTTTTGTAATCCTATTATTGTGACAAGTCCTCCATCCAATATATTAGGTGTTATGCCGACATTTTCCATTTGTTCTAATACCTTAAGATTAAAAATAGGTATAATAATATCGCCACTATATTTTAATTTCAAATAGTCAACTCCTGAACGTACAAATAATGGATAATGACTGTGTGTTGTATGATCGTTCGATGTATTCCCTTCACCGAAAATAATTCTCAAATGATTACAACCTCCTAACGTATAGTGGCTGCAACAATGAAGATTATCTTTAACTTTTATATTTTTCAATTCTTGATAATCATTTGTAATAAAATCGACGACATTAGGGTCGGATAAATGTTTATGAAATTCAGTAACAAAATCACAGTAGGAATACTTACGAATTACATTATCAATCTTTAATACCGTACTAAAAAAGTTAATCAATTTTTCCCATTCAACATCAAGTTTATTTCTAAAATACGAATGGAATATTTCCCAATTATAATAACCGTTATATTTTATACCGTCAATAAACGTACTCGCTTGGACATTACTGTTATGGTGTGCCTTATGGGAATGGAACATTTCTCCCATATAAGTGTAATACGTCGTAGTATCACCAGACTTATTCTTTATTGTGTTACTTATACGAACGAATGGTAAATCTTCATATCGGATATATGAATTTTCAGCCATTTTAATTAATTCATCATTCAAAGTAAAAAAGGTTTCATCTCTTCTCTTCAATGGTACTGGAGGTAATCCACACATTACATGTAATGCATTAGTCAGTTGACTAACTCCAATCGGATGAACTAAGTCAGGCTCCTCATAAACCGAGATGTCTGATTTATACATACTACTTTTGGTATAAGTAGGATTTCGTTTTGATGACAAATAATCATTTTTTATAATTAATGCAGCATCACGAAATCCTATTGAAAGATAGCACTTTATATTTTCTGTCATATCACGCATTCTTATCTTTTTTCTTACTTTTGGAAGCTTTTATTTCCTCAAGTTTTTTCTTATAGTCTTCTACTTCTTTTTCGAAATCCTTGATATCTTTGTCATTAACCTTTACCCATATGTCATCATTATAAATCATAGGCAGATTATCGATGTCTTCTGTTGTGTTAATCGTTTTCCATCCATTTTCTTTATCAGCCATTACATCTGTAAAAATGTTATTTACAAACTTGATTTTAAGCTTTTTAACCTTGAAAGTCGCTTTAGCTCTATTAATTTCAATAGAGAGGATTTTTTTAAGCATCCATCTAGTTAAATAATCGACCATCTCCTTGTTAAGGAGATAACCATACTCACTACAAGAAATCGGCAGATTATCTTCCTTCATCAAGAAATAACCTTTTTCTACTTTAGCAATATCGCCATAATGTTCTTTCAATACATTATCGAATATCTCACTTTTGACCATATCAGGATTAACTGCCATTCGATCGAATTTAGTAGAAGTTGAAATGAATGCTAATTTTGCTAATTCAATTTTACCCTCAGCACGATATTCCTTCTTGCCTATATTCTCAGTATATCTTAAAGAAGTCTCGTTACGTTCACCGTTCGTAGTATTCACCTGTAAATTGATTGCCTCGTTCATATCTATCTGTTCGGCATCCGTAATGGTCAATGATGAAGATCTCTTATTCTGTCCAACATCTTTTAATACAAAGGCATAGCCACGGCATATCGCCTGTTCTGACGTAAGATATTTTGCAAAGATATAATTATTAAACATTATGTCATTTGATGGAATATTACCGAATATTGCATTTCTTAGGCAATCTGACGATACCAATAATTTATAACCATATTTAGTATTATTCTCATCGTCATTCTCTTTTGACGAAGGCAATACGTAATAATTATGTTTACCGACCTTAAAATTGTCTTTATTGGCATCACTGTATTTGAGACCTGGTATTTTTAATGTATTCATGATTCTCATTTGTCTATTACCATCATCGAAATTTACAATACCGTTGCCTTCAAATGTTACATCAATTAAAATACTCTTCATTTTTTATTTTCTATATTAAATTAAACTTTCTTTTCTTATAATTGTTACAGCACCAAAACCGAAACCTGTACACTTGCCGAGACCCATTTCATAGAGCATAGTTCTCGCCTTCTTATCACCTTTGACATACAGCATTATTTGTGAGCATATGTTCTTTTGTTTGCCGATTTCTATCATCTTTGTCTTTGCATTTTCGGGATGAAATAAACTAAAAGACAATGTATTGGCGACTCTTTCGCTCAAACCATTATGCATCAATTTTTTCCTTGATTTATCAGTAAGTACCTCGATGAAATTATCATCTTTAAAGGTAAGACTTCTACCATTCTTCGAAATATAAAGAGGACTAATGGTACGAATGATGTCATATTCTTTAAATGGCTCGAAAGCACCTATGTCAATATCCTTATAACGAAGGCCTCCGATAGACAAATTATCACAGTTCGCAATGATTCCACTTACTAAATCATTGATAAAGTCTTTATCATTAGATGATACTTGTATGTATGCGCCATTAGGAAACATTAATAATCCTCCTTTACTCATCTTTCCTCCTTGTATTGATGAGATGCAATAATCAGAAAAAGAACCGTGATATTTGTTATTTTCCCCTAAGCATCGGTTAATAAGACCGTTTACTTCTTTATTAAGGGGCCTATCAAATACTCCACTACCTTCAAAATTAATATTTAATATCATTACTCTTAATTTGTTTTACATTTACAAAGATACAAAGAATATTTTATTCTTCCAAGTATTTTACGTTAAAGAAACTTAATCCTTTGAATATAATCTTTCTTGTTCCTCCCGTCTATACGCCTCGTATTCGGAAATATAATCAGGAGAAAACTTTGCCGCATATAAATTTTTGTGCAAGAAAGAACTAACCTGTTTGAAATCATCAATATCGCCTCTAAATTTGCAATCAATTAATCTTTCCTCACAAAATCTAACCGCAGCCTTTTGTCTATCTGTTGTCATTGTATTTACTCATTTACAGCAGAACCACGTTTATGTTTAGTCTTGTTTGAATAGATGTTCTTCCACGACACGACATATACATTATCGTCCTCTATCTCATTGATTTTGACAATCTTAAATCCATTGGTAATAAAAGGTTCGAATACCTCATCAGTATATTCCTTAATGTCAGGCTCGATAGATACAAGACAATAATATGAAGGTGCTACAATGTTTGTCTCAGAAGCTGAACAGCATCTGAAATGTTCCTCTATACGTTCTCGTATACGTTTTTGCTTATGGGATATTCTATCCTCGATAGAAGTATATGAACCACGTCCATATGTGGTTTCCAACCATGCATACTCAGCCGTGAAGGGGATATTCTTGCTTGTCATCCCCAACTTGTCCTTTATTTTCGTGAAAAGTCCTATGTTCTCGATTTTCTTATTTTCTTCCATAACTTGATATGTTCCTTACATACTCATTTGAGTACATAGTATTATATATTTGTATTTACTTCGTTACATTTACTCGAATGTCTGTTTCGGCAAGCATTTTATGCAATCGTTTATCTAACACGACATTCGTATGTTCGTTAACCCTCTTGACAAATTCTTCTTTCGTAATTTCAGTAAATTGGCAATTGCTGAATGAATAATATATATCGGAAGACTTATCACGCATTCCTGAATTATAGTCATCATCAACGATACCTTCAACGAACCAATAAGTTGAATTTATATTAATTATCCTATATGCAAAAATTAATCTTACCTTAAGTACGTTATCATTGCCGTCTATCTGTTTTACTTCCCAATATTTACCTAAAGTAGACTCTAATTTGGCAAGTCGTTCATTGTAACAATCATTGCCTTGTGATAGGATTTCCGAAATTTCCTCGTTTAATTTCTTTGAATGTTCCGACAATGGGGATGTCTTCAAGGTTTTAACTATATCATTCAAATTATCTGACAAATCCAATAATTTAGTCCGTACGCCTGTAGTATATAAACCTTTGTGGATTCCTAAGTCTTCCAAAAAGAATTGATTTTTATTTTCCATATTATTAATAAAATTAGATTAATTATTTTTCGTTATGTATAATAAACGTTCCATTACCATTTTGATATGCGATCCATTTCTTTCCTTTGTGATACAATGCCTTGTGCCTACTATAACGGTTTCCCCTGGCAATGACATCGACTTCCTTATCAGTCAAGGAGTCGCTATGAAAGTATACCCTATTCACTGTATGGTCACTGTCATCCAGTACTATATAATAGCTTTCGTTCCTACTTGGGATATAATATCCGATACTATCGCCGAATATTATTTTGCCTGCGTCATAACCAAGATGGGATAATCTTTTTCGTATACAATCGACCGCCTTGATGGAATCAGTGCCTATTGTAATGCCTCCAATATAGGCACATTCCTCTTGTTTCATTTCTTGATAGGTTTGTGTTTTGCAAGTATCATAGATATACCATCCGAGCAACACCACCAATATAATAGTGACAAGCGTAACTATAATTTCTCTAATTAATTTCTTTTTCATAACAGCAATAAAGGTATAAATAATCTATTGTATTCACTTTGTTTATATAATTCTGTCATTAATTTATCAATCCTATTGTCAAATGGCACTAATGTTCTCTCACTTACAAATGTTATATCCGATTTGTATTCCGTTATAACCTTGTCAATAAAAGCATCCTTGTCTGCAATTATCTTAACCTCTTTTAGGTATTTTTTATCGTTATCGGCAATTACCACGTCAAATACATAGTCATTAAGCAAGGCTTCATATTCGTTAAGGAATTGCTCACATTCACATTTGGCTTGTTCATACACATCTTCTTTGGCTGCAATTCTAAGTAGTGGATATTTAGTCCTTATATCTCGTTTTGACACCTTTACTAAGGCATTACAATCGGTCTTGTCAGATACGATTTTAAAGCCATTGGTAAAATTATGAATAACGTTAAATGTTATATATGTTTGTCCTTTAAATATCTTTTTCAATTGATGCTCATCATATTTCATTTCTTCATAAGATAATAATCTATAATCCTCATCTTTGAATATGATTTTCGGTAATTTATCTCGAAGATATTGTTTGATATCATCAGTGTTAAGTTCTTTACGTTCAATTTTTATTGTTATCCCATTACTTGTGTATTCCATATTTAAAAATTAATTAATTTATAATACAATATTGTCAAATACATAAAACTTACAAATAATGCTAACAAAATAGCTCCCAATACTTGACAACCCTCATCCAAATTATCGAAAAAGTTAAAATTTTCCTTTAAGTCTATGTCCTTCGGCATTATCATACCTATCGAAAATAGTATAGTTATAGACGCAAATAGCATTGCAAGGCATAGTTTATAATCAGTTATAAATCCAAGTACCAATATCATTAATGAGACACCTCTCCATAAAGTCAGTCTTGAATTATTGTTATCATTATTATCCATACGCAAAATTATATATTTCTCTCATTATTTCCAAAAATTTTAAGTTAAATCTATCTAAAATCCTATATATCATACTCATTTGAGTACATAGAAACTGTCATATCACTCACTATCGGCTTCTTTTGTCACTTTTTCCACTATTTTTGTAGCAATTACTTTTGCCTTTTCTGCCTTATCTTTTCTTTCAAGGATGCAAATGTATTCAGACATTTCAGTGATGACTTTATTCACTTCATTTATATCCTTGCTATAATAAGAACGAATAATTAAATCAAGTAGGAACTTTCCTTTAATATTGTTGTAAGTATATGCTTTCTTTATAGCCGCTTTGTTCTTGGTGTCTTGTGCCATGTAAAACTCGCATTTATTCACCATCTTATCAATAACAGACACCTTCTTGGTTGTTACAAGTTCTTCATAACGTTTTGAATTTATGAAAATTCTCGTGAGTGATAAGCCTTTATTATATTTTTGCCTTAATACTTCTTCATTGTTTGCCACGATTTCCTCTGCGGTTTGTCGTATCTGTTTATCAGATTTCTTTATGTCATACATCGTATTAATGACATTTTTTACTTGCGCACGGTTATAAAGGAAAAATGACAAACTCTTCTTATATCGAACAGCAAATTCCTCGCAATTAGATGATTGCACGATTTCAAGGTCGTTTTTAGACGAAGGAAGAGGTGTAAAATGATTGGATATTCTAATTGACAAACAATCATCTATGTTATAATAGCAACTCCCGCTATCACTTGTTTTCAAAGTGATATTCGGGAAATTGCCATCTATCCATCTTTTAAGATATTTCATATAATTTTTAAATGAATTTTAACTATTGCTTAAAATCCTCCAAGATTGTTGTATACGCCTTGACGCAATCATCGCCAAAAAGTAAATTCATCCTATCCTTGGTACTTACAGGGAATACACCATCCTTTATCTCTCGGTCAATAATCTCGGCAAGTTCACGACCTTTATTAATGCCTTTGTCTCTTAATTCAGTAACCCTTATTCTACGATACAAACACTCCATCTTATTATCGTCTGTAAGAGTATCGGCGTAAGGTGGCATTGTCAGCATTCCCATAAGACTATACAGAGGGACAAAATAATACTTATCATATTCAAATTTGAATATGAAAGGATATGATTTCAATGTAGTCGTTTGTATTGCATTAATCTTTTGAAATAAATTTACATATTTTGCATACTTCTCAAGACCCATCCCGCTTGCAATAATTGAACGAAATTCCCTTTGCATATTATAGGCGCAGCAATTCATATCGTTAAGGGTATAACCTGTCAATGAGTAAAATAGGCAACGATAGCCATATTTCAAGACATACTTACCCCAAGACTCTACCTTGCCATCATATACCGGTATTGTCTCGACACGTTTGGTTCTAATATAACCGATACCTTGCACGAATACCTTATTACCATCTTTGACTGTAATTGGCAAGCGATATTCCTTGGTATTCTCAACTTCATAGTTCTTCCCATGAAGACGAGTAAATTCCTCTAATCTTGCACCTTTCAATACAATGACATCAAATGTGCCATCCTTGAAAATATCATTAAATTTTCGTCTAATGTAATAAAATTTTGCTAATTCCATATTATCCACATTGTTTAATATTGTTTTACGGTTGCAAAGGTACAAAGAAATTTTGAAAATGCCGAATTTATCAAGTTAATGTGTGTTAAATACTTTTGGCAATATGCTTTTCACTAATTTCTTTTTAGCATCAGTATCACTTATGAAGTCAGTTAGATTAGGGCTTTCGTACCTATCCTCGCTTGTCATAGGTTCTATAAAAAATAATTTACCTGATGGAGGTGATATCTTTTGTGGCTTGACCTCGCTAAAATTATCAGGAACAGAATAACCTTGAGTTGGAACGTATCTATCTTCGCCTATGTCACTTTCAACCCAAGCATTTCCGGTGGAGTTCCCATTAGAAGCACATTCTGTTAAAAGATATAACTTACCTTCCTCATAGATATAACGTTTGCCATTATAGACGAATTCGTCACCATTATGCCCTACCATCTTGGTAAAACGCATTAACGGATTATCAAGGGATTTTTTCCTGTAATCCCTTTTCATTCTATCTAAGGCTTCAATGATGGTCTTATCAGCTTCTATTTCTTTATATTGTGGATGGTACTTCTTCGGTATTTTATCCAATGCTATCATCATGACACGATAGCAATCAGGACAATATTCACTATTGTTATACCTATCAAAGCATCCATCACCAGATGCTTGATAGGTATATCTTGTACCACAATGCTTACATTGTTTAATGACTAATCTCATCGTTTAAATCAATTTATATTCAATCGTTTTCATTATCTTCCCATTCTTCGTCATAATCATCTTCTTTGAGGTTATTCTCGTAGAAATCAGAAAGGAAATTATGAAATTTGATGATATTCTCGTTAAAGTCGTTTTGACTTCCGCAATTACAACTTGGTACACGATAACCCACATTAAGGGTCATTATTCGATAGTCGAATTTACTGAAATCAGAAAATGCTTCCGCAATACCTTCAATATCGAATATTGTTTCTTTATTCATACAATCGTTGTTGTATACCCGAAAACCATATTGCCATCCGAAAAAGAAATTACCTGCTGTAGTATTTTTCCATTTCTCGCACAATCTCTTTGACTCCTCAACAACCTCCTTTATTTCGACAGGAACTTTATCTTTAAATTCTTCTAACTTTAAAAAAAGACCGAACGGTGAAAATGGCATATCACTTAATATGTTTTCAAAACCTCCGCAATCTCTCTTGAACAATAATCTATGGAATGAAACATAGTCTTTAAAGAAATTTTCTCTTCTACTCGTCAAATCCTTCCATTTGCTTAATTCTTCGTATACCTTACGATGCTCAATAATTAAGCAAATATCATCATCAGGTCGTAATGCCTTTAACAATCCATCTTTAATTTTGTCATAGTTATGTTCATAAAGAAAATCTTTCTCATTCTTCAATATTTTGGATAATTTGGTGCAGTCTTCATTTGAACGTTCAAATATCTTCATGCAACCCTCAATATCGTCACAAATTGACAATTTCCACGCTCTCGCCGATGGTGTATCTTCAATGTTCTCAATACTACCATAATTATCATATTTACCGTATAATGGCAACGAAATTGGTTTTAATTGTGATGTGGTATAATAGTTGGTAGGACTATATTTTCCACGATTTACAATTACACAAGGAATAGCAACTATTGGGTCACTGCAACGTACAGAAAGACCTGAAACAAAACCTGTCGTATTATAACATCCCATATTATTTATTCTCCTTTATATTAAAAATTAATTAATTTATAAATTATCATAATCAAGCAAACCTCATATTTCCTCATCCGTCATGGTTGAAAAATCAACAGATGGATTTTTAGGCTTTTGTATTTCCTTGACTTCCTTTCTAATTAAATTGTGAATCTTTCCTATTATCGTCATTGATTCTACAATGGTAATTCCAAAGGTGTCTTGCAAATATTTCTGTAGCTTTTTAAAAATATCTGGTTCTTCTGAAACATTCATTTCGTTTATCATAATTGTTGTTCTCCTATTTTATTGTTTTTGTTCTTTATTTCTGTTTGCAAAGATACGAATAATTTTTGATATAACCAAATTTATCAAGTTAAAGAATGCAAAAAAGTGGCACTATCCATCACGGACGATACCACTTCGTAACTAAAAACAAAATAACCTATAGCAACTACAACGTTAAGTATCTGTTGCCTCCTATTCAAGGATGCCCTTACCAACGTTTTCTTTTACTTTATCCAATACATTGATAGAAGACTCAATGAGTTTAATATTACTCTTATATGAGTCTCTTCTTGTCTCATTAATTCTAATTGTACCTACGGGTTTGTTGTTCTCCTCATCGAAGCCATAAACCTTACCAGTTTTAAAATAGTCAAGCAACATATTCGTCATACTTACGAGGTCTGTCAATGCGAACTTATTGATATTCCACTCATCCACCCAAAACTCTTCCCACTTGTAATCATTTGGCAGCAAGCTAAACACCACACCCTTTGTACTTTGGTCATAGAATACGTCATTAGCGTAGAAATTCTTGCCATCTACCTTGATAGTACCGATTAATCCATTACCTTTTGATGAGACCTTGTATGTACTATAATCCAAGGTCATAATGATGTTGATATATGATTGCTTTAGAAACTCATTGAGATTTTCATTGAATTTCTTGTTAATCATTTCTACACGACTCTTATTGTTATATTTCTTCGCCATAGTCTTATTCCTCCTTATCTACATCTGTTCTGTCACACTCCTCGCCTGTGTAAGGTGAGTAAATCTCGTTGCCATAGGACTCAACTGCTTCGCTCTCGACAGCGAAAAGACCTTGATTTACGTGATAATACAACTCAAGTGTAAATGGATTTGTACGAACAAAGTTCTTGGCTTCCTCCTCTGTCATGCCACTCTGTTCAACGAGTTCCTTGACCTTTGCGTTGAATGCTATAGGATGTTGTGTCTCTGAAAGTAATACCTCGATAACTTCCTCGCTACCTGCCTTGTTAATCTTTGGTGCTGCCATAACTTTATAATTGATTAAATATTAATATAATTTTTATTAATTAATTAAAACTTTCTTAACTTACCGTCGGAGAAAACCTTTCCATCATCATCTCTCAACAGACGGTTAAGATATTCCTTCTCATCGTCTGTTGCAAAACGAATACGAGTAGGTATTACGCCTTTTGTATTATAATACAAGGCATCGTAATCATCCTCATAGCCTTTTGGCATCTTACTGCCAGCTGCAACAAATTCAGCAAACTTGCCGTCTTCGGTAATCTCTTCAAATATTGAAACATATCCAAAGGTACCCTCATCAGTATCTATCTCATTGTAAGTGTAGTCACCTCTCTTCAAATCCTTTACGGAAATGTAATCCAACTTATTTTCCATATCTCTTGTCGTTTTTATTTTACAAGTGCAAAGGTACGAATAATTTTTGATATAACCAAATTTTTTGCATTAAAGGATGTTAATATGACGATATTTAATCCAAAAATACTGGTAATCTTCTCCAAACTCCTCCATTCGGTTGAAATTCTTTCTGAAACTTACGGTTTTCAATTGTGAAATTAGTTTCCTCTATATTACATTCATCACCGAATAATTTATTAATGAAGTCATCGCTAATTCTTTGTACTACATATACTACCATAGTTTATCTATTTTATTGCCATTATTACTTTGTTTCTTTATTCTGTTGCAAAGGTACAACTTTATTTTGATAGTACCAAATTTATTGAGTTAATGAAAGTTAATTGAATGAAATTTATTGGCTTCGGCTTGAAAAGTACCTTATATAGTACTTATATTCATACTATATACTTGATTTTAATGATGTTAGAGAGAAACAAGATATATCAGATGGATGTCCTTGATGGACTTAAAAATTTGGATGATAAATCAATTGATTTAATAATCACGTCTCCCCCCTATAATAAGAGAGGTTTCAACGGAAATCAGAAGAGAACTGATAGTTGTCTTTGGAATAAAACAATCGACTACAATGGCGATGTCAATGTAGACAATATGCCAGAGGAAGTTTATGAAAAATGGCAAATAGAAATATTAAATGAATGTTTCCGTGTACTGAAAGATGATGGAAGTCTATTCTACAACCATAAGCTAAGAGTACATAAGAACAAGGCGAGTTTTCCATTGGAATGGATAAATAAAAGTAAATTCATTTTTAGACAACTTATAACTTGGGATAGAAGTTCATCTGTGAATTTGGATAAGTGTCGTTATATCCCTTCGACCGAATATATTTTCTGGCTAATAAAGGAAAGGAAAAATCCACGTTTCAAAAGATTAGACAATACATTGTTCCCTACTGAAGTATGGAAATTTGCACCGGCAAGAAATAACGACCATCCGGCACCATTTCCTATTGAATTACCTGATAATATCATACCAAATGTGGCACAAGGTGAGAGAATACTGGTACTTGATCCATTTATGGGTAGCGGAACGGTGGCTTGCAGTGCGGTGAAGAATAATTGCGATTATATAGGATTTGAATTGTTTCAACGATACATTGATATGACAAACGAGAATATAAAGAAAATGGAAGAGACAAACTAATTAATCTCTTCCATTTATGTTTTCGCTAATATTCGTCAATTTGCTTACCAACCTCACTTTTAATTAATTCCTTAGTATTGCTTTTAGATAACCAATCAAGAATGAATGGTTTGATGTTAAATGCCTTACTACCGAAGAATCCCAAATAAAGAAAAAGAATAATTGCCAACGTGCCTATTGCGCTTTTCACATCACGTATGAATGAGAAAAGCAAACTCCTTATCAATTTCGTCAAAAACATATAGTTTAATTATTATTCGGTTTAACTTTACCAAATGCGCAATATGTCACGAATGGTTCTGTCAATTCATCCCAATCAGTTATCTTATTACTGTCAACTGGTTTCCCGTCACCGAAAGTACATATCGTAATGTGCGGTGTGTCATTGGCGCAAGGAAAATCAAATGGATTTACTTTTATTGCCATCACCTTATCGGCGAGATAACCGATATGGGTGACTTTCATCATCACGGCAGAATATCGGTCTTTTCCAAATTTCTCCAAATTCTTTTCCAATTCGATTAATTCATCCTTGATTTTAGGATATTTGTCTTCCTGTGAATAATGGAGAAGTGTGCAATGGTCGAGGTATTCTTTCTTGCAATTCTCGAATAGGTGATTATATCCGTCCAACCGACGGATATAATCTTTTATTCTAATTTTATCCTCCTCATTGAGGAATAAACCATAATAGATGTAATCTTTAGCGTTCATTCTTATTCTTCTTATAAAGTTCTTGATATTCTTTTTCGTTCTCCTCAACTGTCTTGTTGTTTACAAAGGTTTCGATACCGAAATAATTACAATATTTACGTATCATTTCGATAAAATCGATATCCGAATACCTTTTGCCACCATTAATACGACCGTATTCCTCCGGTGTGAGCCAACGAGAGAAAGGTTTTTCTCCAAAGTTCTCTGGGTTGTATACCTCTTTGTTATTAGCTGATGTGCAATATTCATCCGCATAACCCATAAGGAAGCCTATCTTAAATTGACTCGGATCGTAGTTGTCGGTGTTCTCGGTAATCTGTATTACCATTCCTCCGTTATTGTTGTCACAATAATCAAACACCTCTCTAATTGATGCCAGACTATTTACATCAGCTTGTTCCAAGATTTCCTTTGGAATTTCCTCGGTAACATTGTATAACTTAGGAATTGTAGGGAACGATGTATCAAAGAAGTTATAGTCCTTTGAAAACGTGTCTTTGCTATAATCGGCGATGTGCAAAGATATCAAAGCAAGATACATGTTACGGCCAAATCCCCACTGATGATGCCATACGGTCTTCTTCACTTTACCTTCACAATCTTTCTTAATTACGATAATCTGTGTCCTCTGTCCCATAATTGATATTATTTTTAAACGTTACTACTTTGTTTCTTAATTCTGATGCAAAGGTACAACAAAAATTTGAGACTGCCAAATTTATTGAGTTAATGAATGTTAATTTACTTTGTTTTTGTAATAAAAATAAATTAATGGGTTTGTAAATGGGTCATTTGCAACACTATAATATCGTTTAGTCTTACCGGTCTGTGTTTCGATAAATTTACAAAAAATTGGGTGAGAAAGATGCGAAGTCTTTAGCTTCGCATATGAATCACCCCTGATTATTAATATATTCAATTAAATTTTTCTCCGATATTTCTCCTACGGTACTGCAAAAATAGCCATTAGACCACACGACATGTTTCTTCCAGAAAAATTTGGAAAGATGCGTTTTGCACTCATTCCATAGAATTCTTGTTGAAAGCTGTTTCAACAGTCTGACTATGGATAAAGGCGACATACTTGGACATGACCTTATTAATAGATGAATGTGGTCTTTATCAATTCCAATATGTTCAACACTGAAATTGCATTTCCTTGAAATTTCAAGAAAACACTTTTCAACATTATCCTCAATACCACACAGGCATTTCCTTCTGTACTTCGTTGAGAAGATGAAATGATACCTAATATGGTATTTTGAATGATTCAATTTGTCATATATGTCTTTTTTCTTTTTCATACTGCAAAAATAATGCGTTTTTTGGAGAAAGACAAATATTTTTCTTGAAAATATTGACTATTTTCCCAAATTAACATATATTTATAGTAAAATAAGGTTGTAATTCTTACTATAAAATGCCAAACACGGAAAAGAACATACGAATAAAGGAAACATACCTTGCGACAAAGGCAAGGCGTGAAAACCAAGTGTGCCGTGTCTTTTCTGTAAAGGTACAGGAAAACAAACTGAATGCTATACAAAGAGAAGCGTTGAAGATGATGTTTGTGGAAGCGAAATGGATGTATAACCATATCCTCAACCTTTCAAAAGATGAAAAAGCTGATATATTTTTATTGAAATACACAGATTTGGAAGAAGCGAAACATCTTACAAAGGACAAGGAAGAAGTTGTCTCTAAATTGACACATCTTTCTTCGCAGATGAAACAAGAGGTATTGACATCAATCTTCACATCCATCCGTTCTTTGACGAAAGCCAAGAAGAATGGTAACAAGGTGGGAAAATTGAAATTCACCTCCGAATACAAGTCCATCAACTTGAAGCAGTGTGGCGTTTCGTATAAGATTGTAAGTAAGAACAAGGTAAAAATACAAGGCATAAAGAAACCCTTGAAGGTAAATGGTCTTGACCAGTTGAAACGGTTTGGTGAAAACTATGAACTTGCTAATGCAAAATTGCTGTTAAAGCCGAGTGGTTATTACATCGCATTCACCGTCTATACGGAGAGGGATTATAGCGTAAAAACTGACAAACCAAGAATAGGCATAGATTTCGGTTGTCAGACATCATTCACCTTGAGTGACGGAAGGAAAATCAATGCACTTGTTGAAGAAAGTGAACGCTTGAAGAGATTGCAACGCAAAGTTGCAAGGGCAAAAAAAGGTTCAAACAACAAGTGGAAATTGAAAAAGAGACTCCGTAAGGTGTATGAGCATGACACTAATAAGAAAAACGATATGACGAACAAGCTCTGTTCGATATTGTCTGAATATCAAGTGATAATGCAGGACGAACAACTCCGTGCTTGGAAAAGAAGACATGGTAAAAAGGTGCAACACAGTATCTTGGGTCGTGTGAAAACAAGATTGGTATCAAAATATGACACCGTTGTCCTTGACCGTTTCGTTCCGACAACAAAGTTGTGTCGTGACTGTGGATATATCCACAAGGATATAACAGAAAGGGACAGAACTTTCGTCTGCCCCTCTTGTGGAGTGGTATACGACCGTGATATACATGCAGCCGAGAATATGGTTTGGCTTTATGAAAATATTGTAGGTGTGGAACGCACCGAGTTCAAGCGTGTGGATTTCATTGAGAATCTTTCGATTTTCTTTGAAAATATGAAGCACGAAGCTGCTGAATCTTCAGTTCAGCGGTAGTTCACAATCAATTATAATCAATTAAATATGGAAATCTACCGCAGTGACCTCGCTTTCAAGTGAGACCTCTGAAAGTAATTCATCCACCTTTTTTTTCCAATCCTCTTCCGACATTTCGTTCGTAGTAATTGCCCACCATCCCATTTCAGCTTTCTCGTACCATTCGCCGTCTACAATGACACAGAAAGGATAGAAATCATTGGCGAAATGACAAGTATCTGTTTTATCTCCATTAGGTGTGCTAGTGTCGATATCACCTAACAGACAATTGTTAACATAATTCCCGTCTTTGGTACGTAAAAAACCGTTCCAACGACTCCAATTATCCGTTGAATACCAATCCCATTTACTATCCTTATTGTACGTTGACCATTCTTCCCATTCGCCATTATCATTTAATTTACAACGATTACCATCCCATTCATTACCATGTAACTTATATACATCGTTAAATCTTAATGGAATATTCGTATTATTAATGATATACTCTTCTAATTCATCATTATAAGCGAATATGAGATACCTTGCCCATTGTTCTTTTATTTCTTCATCAGTTTTACCGCTAAGAGAACTTTTATACTCCTCTTTATACTTCTCAAGAGTATAAAAATCATCGCCTTTCAAACCTTTGATGTGTTTGATTACATTATTGAAAAACTCATTTTTCTCATCCTTACTCATTGCGTAATTGTCTACGCAATAGAATTTATCGACAGCACTTACCTTTCTGGCAAAATAAGGTTCCACTTCACGATTCTCATTATATTTTTCCAAAGCATCCTCAAGGCTACCCTTGTAGCCGGGAGTAAGAATTACCAAACCTACGAAATGTGACATGATACTATTTTTTTTTTAGAAATTAATTAATATTTAATTAAACTGCCATTCTTCTGACAGACAATTTTTCTTGTATCTTCAAATTGTATTTTTCGACTATACCATCGTATTGCTCCTTGGTGATATATGAACCTCGTGCCGTTGTCCTACACGATGGATAACTTTCAAATTCCTCTTCATTACTGGTAAAGGTAGCAAATTGAACTACTGAAGGCTGATAATTGGCGACCGTATCAACCGTATATAAAATTCTAAGAAAAATTATGATTTTACTTAGTTTTTATTTCTTGTTTCATCCTATCACTACTTTTTAGGTTGCTTTAGCAACGGTCATCCATAGTTGGACAGTCCACAAGCGTAAATTCGGCAGTACGGCTGCCTATTATTCTCTCACCTTCTAAAAGAATATTCATTGCGGCGTTCAAATCCCTATCATGATGCCCTCCGCATACCGGACAAGTCCATTCTCGTTCAGCAAGTGTTAAGCCCTTATAAACATAACCACAAACCGAGCAAGTCTTACTTGACGGATAAAACCTATCAATAAACACAACTTGCTTGTCATTTACAAGTGCCTTATTAACTAAGGTTTCCTTGAACTTGTAGAAACCAACTTCTTGGATTGCTTTCGCAAGATGATGATTTCTTATCATACCTTGCACATTCAAGTCTTCCATAAAGATGGTATCAAAGTAAGTTAATAATTCGTTCACTGTATAATGGATATAAGCATCTTTCTTATTCGTAATTCGTTCAAATAACTTTGCAATACGAACTTGTGCTTTTTTCCTATTATTAGAGCCTTTAACTTTCTTTGATAATTGTCTTTGGAGTTTCTTTATTCGTTTCTCTTCCTTTTTGAAAAAATGTTTGTTTTCAAATACTTCTCCATCGGATGTAATGACAAAATCTTTCACTCCAAGGTCAATACCAACTTGTTTATTTGTGTGTTCAAACTTCTTTAATTCAGTATCTTCCATTTCAATAAGAATGGATAAGAAGTAGTTACCACTCTTGGTTTTCGATAAAGTAGCACTTCTTATATTCTTATTATACTTCTGTAGTCTGCTGAAATACAAATCCGAACAACGGAATTTAATGTTCTTTAACGGTGTTGTTAAACTGATATGTCTTGTTTCAAAAGTATTGTGCTTTGAAATTGCTTCCAGTGGAAACAATGCTGATTGTTTATCCTTCTTTGTTTTGAACTTTGGAAACCCATTATGTTGTTTGAAAAACCTTTCATAAGCCGTAAGCATTTGTCTTATAGCTTGTTTCATAACCTTTGTGTTCTGCTCTTTCAACCAAGCATAATCTTCATTTTTCAGCAATGTTCCATGAAAATATTTAGATAAATCAGTTAAACTTAGATTTATTTTATTCTCTTTATAAGCATTTTGTTTAAGAGCAAGTGTTTTGTTATAGACAAACCGATAGCACCCAAGCACTTTATTCAGTGTTTGTTCTTGTGCCTTATTCGGATATAGTCTAATCTTAACTGCCCTTAACATTTTATATTATGTTCTATTCATTCTATTATTTTTTAATCAGTGTTACATAACACGAGATTTATTCTTGATTTTTTTTTTTGTTATGTATTCATAAGGTGTTTTATATTAATTTTTGTTAACTTTCTCATTTTTCTTCTTTTTTCTTCGTTCAGCACTTCGTTTTCCATAGAATTTACCACTGAAACTTGCGAGAAGACTCATCATGTCAGCAGCAAGTTCTTCTGTATCAGACACATCCATTCCGTTTATAACAATAACTTCGCAACCATAACTCTCAAACATCTTCTTGATGAATTTAAATTGGAAACGTGTAAGTCTATCCTTGTGTTCAATTATTAGTTTGTTTATCTTGTGTGCAATGATTAAATCAGTCAGTTTAACAAAACCATTTCTATTATCATTCAAACCACTTCCAACATCTTTTATAATATGTGTGACCAACAAACCGTGTTTTGCACAATATTCAGATAGTCTTTGCGATTGTCTATCCAAATCACCTTTTTGTCTTTGTTCATTGGAACTGACTCTTGCGTATGTTGCACAAACAATAGGTGTTTCTTCTTCCTCTTTTCGTGTTAAGCCAATAAATTCATCAAGAGTGTCAGTATCATACCTACGATGTCCTCCGGCTGTTTTTAAAGGTCTTAACTTGTCTGTCTTATCCCATTTTCTTAAAGTGTCTTGAGAGACATTGAGATAAGAGGCTGTATCCTTTATACTCAATAATCTTCCCATTATACTTTATCATTTTCTATTTTATTTAGGGTTTCGACAATAATGTTCTTGGCATTATCCAACAGTAATTGAAATTCATCTACTGTTATATTTTCATCTATATCAAAGGTATGTTCGTAAACATCACCATTGTCAAGTGTGTAATCTGTTTTTGTGACTTTAACTACTTTTGGTTGCATATTTAACAACGATTTCTTTAACTTATTTATCTTTGTATTCATATATAAATATCATTAACTTTGCATAAAAACAAATAATTTTTCGTAGATTTTCTTAAAATTTTATTTAACAGTTTTTCACCCTTTTCTTAACCAATCTCATTGACTCCCATTTGTCTGTCATTTCTTGCGAAACGTTATATCCTACAATATTGGCATTTGTACCTCTGATTTTCAATTGATTGGCAGAACTGATATATAAATTCTGTCTGAATTGTTTGCTGTGAGCCTTTGTCGTAATAACCACGTTACTCTCCTTGGTGTCAACGGCTGCAATCATATTATAAACCTCATTGTAAGTCATAAGCAATTAGAATAATTTAATCGAATATTGTTTGTTAGTATTTGAGAAATCATCGACATAGGTAGCTTGATTACCGTTGATATCCCATTTGTCCTTATCATCACCATCCTCGATATCCTGTGAGACATTATCCTCCATCGCCTTGACAGCATCAGCCTTTGTCTCATATAAACCAAGGGTGTCTACGAATAACTCGCCATCATTATCTATCGAAGCGTAAGACAATGTCCAAAGATGAATTCTAATTTTCATATTATAATCTCCTATTTTTAAAAGTTATCGTTTTGTTTCTTATTTACGTTTGCAAAGGTACAACAAATTTTCCATACTACCAAATAATTTGAGTTAAAGTATGTTAAAGCCTACAATTTATTTCATAAAAAATCCCCGTGATAAGAAATCATACCAAACTTATCACGGGGTAAAAAACAATAAAAAGAAAAATGAAAAACAACGAAACCTATTGCAAGATTTTAATCTTTACATTATTATAGTATACTAACTTGCTATCCTTTGGATGTAACAGAATATCTACACGATGATGGAACCTTTTGTTCATTATATCCCTCACTTCATAAATGCCCATTCCTTCAATCCATATACGTTTTGGCTTATCCTTTGGAAAAAGATATAACAAATCCCTTGAAATTGCACACCACTTAATTTTGCCACTCTTGAGATGCCTTAAATTAATATTACTACCATCGGCAGTTACCAACGGCTTACTATCACATTGTGATTTGACAGGCTGATAGCAAGTTACCGTTACGTGTGAAGTAATGTGTTTCTGTGCGGATGCTCCTATCGACGGAAGAAACATCAATGTGAGTAATAAAAAAATGAATTTATATCTACTTAATTTTTTCTGTCCCATTTACGAATTTATTATATTTAACAAGATATTCCACCGTATCATACATTATATGATTACCTTTGACGGTGGAACAGATATTCCTAAGAGTTACATCTGGTTCCTCATAGAAAATATCCCTTAAATTATCTTTCTCATCACGCCCATTAATACCAAGATACCACAAGATTTGACCGAAACGGAAATTAGGTTTGTCTCTCACTACCTCTTCCAATACCTTGAGTATCTCTCGGTTACATTCTTGTCTTTTTGTCTTACTTACATATTTCTCCATTTGATTAAATTTCAGATGTAAACTCCTTGACATCAAGGACTACGAAATCTAGATTGTTGTCCTCTTTGAATAAAGAGAGCAATTCATTGAAACCGTTACCACAATAATAGCCAATCTGATTGTCCTCCTCGTCAGAAACTACATCACAAGACAACTTGATATTAAACTCGCCCTCACTATCAGGTTCATCATTGAAACGAACATCACAGATTGCGAATTTAGGTAAAGTTTTCTTATTATCCTCACAAAATGTGAGATACTTACAGGTGGCATCAACGATATTATCATCAAAGACCTTATTCAGTACCTTTTCAATCTCCTTGTCGGCGAAATCGCCAAGTGAATAGGTGTTGGCAATACCATTCTCGTCCATTTCATCGAACCATACGGTACACCTGCCATCCTCATCGCATTCAAGCACCATACGGTCAAAGTCACCAATGGCATTGTTAGACAAAGTTAATTGCAACTTGTCAGTAAAGACGAAAGTTTCATTTGGAATAGTCCTCAAAATTGCCTTCAGAATACTCTCGTTCATTTTTCTTGCTTTATTCATAACTTTTAATTTTTTAATTATTTCTTAATTACAAGTGCAAAGGTACAAAGAAAAATTGGATTAACCAAATAATTTGAGTTAAACAATGTTAATCTATTTCTTTATATACCGAATAAACCATTACTATTATCAGTATTACAAACAAGGCGATTACACCAGTTACATCCGTTACCCTAAAAAATAGATTTATTATAACATTAATGAACACCAATACAATAAGCCATACGGCTACTATTCCTATTGATTCAAATAACTTTTTGAATTTATTATTTATCATACAAGACGTTTACCTCCTTGAATTTATCAGTAATTTCGATATATTTTTCGTGTGCAGTCCTATAATCATCATAGGATAATATGATGATGTCATTATACTTTTCATTCCTTATAATAACCTCAATATAAGGATCAATGTATAATATACCTTCTTTTTCAGTCTTGCTCACATGCCCTTCACCTTGACGATTTATCAATTTATTAATTATCTCATTGATGATTTCATCTGTGGTGTAACATTTAGTCGTCCAAAAAATTCCGGTTTCATAAATATTAGTATCGTAAGTGCCAATTCTTTTCCCACGACAAAATGGAAGCCATGATCCGGAATATTTAGGGTCTCCCTTGGAATGTACCTTATTAAAATTAATAAAATAAGGATGCTCAAAAGCATTGTAATAACGGGCAGCATGTAAGACGATTCTTTCAATGAATTTTCCATTAAGGGCGATACTCCTTATTTTATCTTCGTATTGTTTAATTTCTTCGTTTGTCATAATAAATTAATTGACTTCTTCTTTTTTAAGTACACTTTTAACATCTTCAATGATATTGCCCAATGCGCCGATTTCTTTGTAAGGCGGGAAAAACTTACCCTCCAATTCAGAATTGACGGATAATAATCTATGAATGACTGGGTGTAGATAATTCCTCAATCTAAGATATTTATCTTCGGCTTCCTTTGCCTTGGCATCGGCAATGGCGACCTTACCTTGCATTTCTTTCTCAAGTTCACTTCTTAGACTTTTTTCTTTTTCTCGATAATCGGCTGCCGACTTATTGTAAAATTCCCTTTCCTTGTTTATTTCTTCCTCAACCTCTTTTCTAAGAGTCTCCTCAATATTTTCACGAATATCATCGAAATTGACATAGGTATCTTTATTGTAATACTCCCTATTAATAATAGGGATTATGCCGTTTTCATCCATTTTAGGAATCCGTTTGCGGATAATGATTTTACGACCGTTTTTTAATTCTTTATTTTCAGTCTCTAATTCCTCAACTCTTTTCTCAAGCTCTTTCTCGTGTTTCTTGATGGAATCAAATTCCTCATAACCTATTGTTACTTGTACCATAATTGTCGAATGTTAATAAATTTACTTAATATAAAAATTAATTGATCTAATCTTCAATTTTCAGCAACCTCATGTTCGCAATTATCATATCCGTCATTGTATGCCAACGAATAAATCTCGGACACCATTTCAGCGATAGTATCAATATTATATTTGCCAATGTCCAGTTTCTCAAGGAAAGGGAGCATTTCATTATGAAACTTATCGTCTGCCTTGCATTTACCAAAATAATCACCACTTCCGATGTAATAAGTATTGTTGCTGTCTGTCATAATGTGATAGATATTGTATATGGAAATAGATTGATTTATAGTTCCGACCAACCTCTCATCTGATCATAATTTTGCTTCATCATTCTGTCAACAAATAACGCCTCTTCAAAAGAGCCAAATCGAATGCTTCCTTTTTGAACGGAAGAATCCTTATCAATATCGTTCATTAATGTTATCTCGTTGTTGACAATTACATAATTACCTTTCGTTATCTGACCATTGTAATACTTAGTGACCAATATATCACGGAAGTATTTTTTCAAAACAATGGCAATATAACTGTAATATAGTACTGAAGGAGCATAATGCTTCAGAAAATTACTGACATTGGCGAATGTAAACTGTTCGGAATTAGCCATAGTCGCATCCCAATGGGCAATAATATCAGATAAACGTGTCAATATTTGTTTGAATACTATGTTTCCATTCTTGAAATCTGACTTCTTGGTGTCAATCTCATAGCCGTTTGGAATATCTACCTTAACTGATTTTACTTCATTTTCCATATTGTCATTACTTTTTATTTGTCTGTTATTTTATTTTCTGTTTGCAAAGGTACAAAGAAAAATTGAACAAATCAAATTATTTGAGTTAATAAAGGTTAATTGAATTATTATTATTATTAATTCTTGTTTTGCCCTTTACGTGCTTCAAGTAACTTGCACATTTGGTAACTTATATCGCATCCATAGGTCAATGAATAACGTTCATGAGTGTTCCTGTCATAGTCAACGTAAGCGTCACCAACCTTACCATTGTAAGGGCAATACTCACGCTCAATGTAATAGTCTGGTTCACCAAAACTGACACTGCCATCGTCAGTAGAAACGGAAACATTGTAGCAAATGTAATATATCCTCCAATCAATGCAATATTTCTCAATACTGTCATATCGTAAGCTATTGTCTACACCTACAAGAATTTCACCCAACGTTTTAGGTCTCTTGCTTACCTCGTCCTTTATCTCCATCATCTTATGGAGTAGCTTATCATCAAACTTCTCGCACTTGAACGGTTTGTGGGAAATCATCCTATCCCGAGGTGCCTTCTCGTTCAATGCCGAATTAATAATCTTCATACAAGAAGGACAATATCTATCATTATTTAATGGGCTGAAAACATAATAGCCACCACTCGAATGATAATCATATACATTGCCACAATACACGCAACGCCTATTCTGTATATCCATATTTGATAATGCTAAATAAAAACTAATCTATCCTTATTTATTTCTCTACGATGTTTCCATAATCATCCAATGACAATTTATTCAAGTCATACCTAAACCATTTGGATTTATCCTTGTAGGAATTTAAATCATTCTGTAATTTGTTGGAGGCTTTCAATATTTCATCCCTGTAAACACCTTCCTTGGCTGAAGGCATAACAAGACCTCCCATTTCAAGTTGACTTTCGTCCTCATCAAGACTGATGTTTATGGCATACCTAATACTCGCCCTCTCGCCACTCGCCTTTCTAATGATTGCAAACATTCTCGGACTTACTATCACATTGTAATTTTTGTCAACATTTATCAAAGATTGCACGTTTTCCTCGAACCATTTCATCAAGGCAAGGTCAATGCACTTGCGAGGTACGGAGGTGAAACTCTCATCATCATTTATGCTACGGACATTGTAAAAACACTTTTTCCAATCATCGCTTGACAAAAGACAACGGCACAGACGATGGATGCCAAGGTCAAGTATCTCGTCCCAATGATGTGTCTCTACGAACTTATATAAGTTGTCGCAATGTTCCACATTGTAATCGAAGATAGTATCTGACCAATACGATGGCTCGTTCACGGTTGAATGAAGGAAATTATCGAACCTTGAATGATAATATGCTTCATTGCTTAAATTATGGTAGTATTCATGATAGATACACCATTTGTAACCTTCCGAAAAATTCATATCCATTTTCCTTTTATTCTAAGCATAAATCAAGTCTATTGGAAGAACCTCCTTCTCCTCAATTACCACACTCTCGACAACGGTAACGTAATGACCTATCTTCTCCACCAACTCCCGTGCTTCCAACTCCGATATTGCATTCACAATAAAAACCTTGCCAAGGTCTGTCTTTACGTGATATAAAACTATATTTCCCATAATGTAATCCTTTAAATCAATTTATGTTTTATTTCCGTCGGCAAAGATAAGAAGAAAAAATGAATTATCCAAATAAATTGAGTTAAAGAAAGTTAAACCTTCAATGATTTCATTTCTTTCCTTATATATTCCTTGTCAGGTTTCCAATAAGGACAATGGATTACCTCAGGAATTGCCGAATGGCGTGCTTTAATGGCTTCCTTATTACTGCACCACCAATTAACGTGTGCCACCATAAAGTCACAATAGGCACAACCCCGATTCTCATATAATGACTTAACAAAATGAATTTCCTCCTTAATTAATGGTCTCCTTTTAAAACCTACTATCTTTCTGAACGACAACTTTATCATAGGCTATATGAAAAAATTAAATTAGCTCTCAAAGAAATGGTATCGTCTATGTAAGGTATCAAAGACATTATCATCCAGATAGAATGTCTTGAGCATAAAGTCACCATCAGATGTATTTATAAATTCTTCAAAAGAATGGAAGTCCCTCCACAGTTGATTAAAACTAATCAATTTAAAATTCCATAAGGCAAATAAGATGCAACAACATGATATATACACACATTCAACCAAGGTGTATAACAGAACCAATAACGCCCAAATTATTTTATGTACTCGTAGATATTTCATTCTATTTAAACATTGAATTTTTTTAATCCGCAAAGCTATCCTCGCCATCCTCAACCTTAATTACCATTGGGATATTCTTTCCACGGACACCGACACTACACCTATATTTCTTACCCTCGTAATCTAAAATGCAGCCACTCATTATACCTGCGTAATACCCGTCACCCAATTCACTAATACACTGAAAATTATTCTTCTCTTCCATATTATTATTATTGTTATTATGTAATTAATTAATTTTAATTTCCGTTTCCTTTCGTAACAATGAAAACTCCCTGTCCAGTCTGTCAATCTCCTCCTCTCTTCCCTTATACTCCTTCAACAAGGAAAACATATCATTAAACCGACGAGGGAAAATAACATATTGTCTATTCTTACCATTACTGAAATTACTCTTTGATTTTTTAACTCCGCAAAGATAAGGAAATAAAACGAAACCTCCAAATATAATAGGTTAAAAAAACTAAAAGTGAAAAAGAACAATAATGGAGGTTAATGCCATACATACTCATTTGAGTACATAGGACAAGAATAAAACATTACTAACTGACATAAATCAAAATATAAATCAATTTATAAGATATTAAAATAATAATAAATATAAAAAATAAACTGGTATACATGTATACTAGTTATTTTATAATTTTTAATTATTTATTCTTTAATACTAGTAATAATATTATAAATTAAAAAATAAATAATATATTATAGTATACAGTAAATCTTATCTTGTTTTTTAACCCAAATAGGTAAAATGGAACACTAAAATTACTATATAGAACATCATAATATACATTGCCCAAAGGATATTCTCGGCTAAATCACTTAGAATTAAGGATTTACGTAACTTGAAAGGTAAATATCTGTAAAATAATCGGAAAAGGTAAATAAAAATAGATTAATTCAAAGAATAATGTTCCTTAAGAATGACGAGGAACACATAAGGAAGAATTAAGACGGATTGATTTATGGCGGGAAAGGAATTTCATTGATAGGGATATGGTAAAGAAAGGCAAGGTGATTGATAGGGTATAAAAAAGTATATGATTTCAGTGAGGAAAGGTAATGGAAATTAAGGTGAAAAAACTGTGTGTTGTGTATCTCCTTGACAATTTTTAAAAATTTTAAACTAACTTTAACTATTGTTAATTTTTCATAACAGATTAATTCATTCATACTGAATTTTATTTTCACTGGTAACATATTCATCCTGTATATTATATTTACTTTCCGTTCACATATCCCGTAGATATATAAATTATGTTATATATGATTTTCCTTATAAATTATAATTATTTCATTTATACTCATGACAAAATCGGTATGGGATATTTTCTTATTTTATCCCACACCTCTATTGATTACATACTCATTTGAGTACATATTATATTGCTTTCTATCTTAGTGTTACCTTATCCCCAAATTGCGTAGATGTATTTTCCACTGCGTATTATTTCCTGTGCTCTATCCCATCCGTAGTCTCTTTTCATTCCTCGTATGGAGCCTGTGCAGTGGATTGATGAATACTTTTTGTCCTTGAGGTAGTTGTCGATTTCCTTGACCGACATGTATCTTGTCTTTGTTGCCATAGTTGTATTATTGTTATTATTATTTAATTGATTTTAAATGATTGATATAAGTTATGTTATAGTTTGACGAGATTGCACTTGAATCCTTTGAGTGTGATTTCTTGGTAGTCCTCGTCAGTGAATATATCATCTGTTTTATTGAGATTGAATTTAAGTCTGTTTATATCGTATGGATATGCTTTCTTGAATGAATAGATTATATCCATTGCGATGTCGTTTGTCTGTGCGTAGTTTATGTCCACGTCCATTGTGAGATAGTCGAAATTGATGTCGGCGATTTCCTCGTATGAATTGATGTCCCTTATTGTCATTGACATGTAGTCATTGGTTTCACTTTGTATGTCAACGTGTAACTTATTGTAATAGTCGAAAGAGATATTGTCGGGAAAGTCGAATTTGGTTACTTTATTGATGAGTTGTCCCAAGCGTGGGTATCGTTTGAAGACTAATTTATCTTTATTATTATTTGTTGTCATTGAGATTGGGAGTTTTATAAATGAATGAATTAATTTATGTATATGCGTATGTATTATCTTACATTGTAGGATTACTCATTTGAGTACATATATACGGGTATGATAGGGATATTCCTCCTATTAGAAGTTGAACTATCCCTTGTCGAAGTAGTGGTTTCCGTCGAAGATTTTGATATTGTTTTTATTTTGGCGGAATTTTCCCTTGTTGTTTACACGTATGTAGCTTACTCCGTCATAGGAGCATAAGTCGGCTAATATGTTGTTTATCTGCATATTTCCGTGGCATTTGATGGCATAGTGTCGTCTTGTCTGTTCAGTTACGTATTTGACGCTGAAAGTGATGTATTTTGGATAATTTGGTTCATCCTCGGTTAATACGTTTATTGCCTTTGGCAGTTGTTGTTGCTGTTGTCCTTTCATAATTGAATGAATTAATCTTTACTATTTAAGTTACTTGATAGTCAATTCAGTGATACCTCTTGGGTTAAGTTTATGGATTTCGGGTACATCTTTGTTGTCCTTGATGAATTGGTAGGCATTATCCCAAGCGAAGTAACTTAGTTTCTTAGCTTCTTTCTTTCTGCCGTCAAGTGGTACGGTATAGATTTGAGAGCCTTGTGCGATGAATTTCATTCCGTCTATTGCGGTTACTTTCAGATGTTTTTCCCTTATAAGTGTTTCCTTAATGAAGGTTAAGTCTTTCTGTGTGAAGAATTTAGTTGTGTCCTTGATAGAAGGGGCGAGTGCATTGAAAGAATCATTTATGTCGTATGGAGTTTTGGTGATATATACTTTTCCGTTCGGTGCGGTAAGGATAACTTTATTCATATTAATATATGTTTTAATTGATTTATAATATGGTATAATTGGCTATCAGGAAAACTCTTACTTATTGAAGAGTTTTCCCACATACATATCGAATATTGTCTTATATTCTTCTGTATCATTTCTGAACAGGAATAGATGTATAATCACCCATTTAGTTTCCTTGGCGAGATATTCCTTGAGTTCTTTCATTGTACGGAAAGCCATTGGCAATTCATAGTTTTGCCCATAGCGAAAGTATCGGGTATGTGCTTGGTGTTCTTGTCCCTTATAGATTGAAGTTATACCTCCGACACTAAAATCGCCTTTGAGTAGGTCTATAACGTCTTGTTTGTCGGTTATGTCGAAGATATAGTCAACACCGTCTTGTGTGTCCTCTTGCCACATATTATATGCCTTGAGGAATGTCGGGAATATGTTTGGGTTATTATCGTCCATGAGTTCATGAGCAATAATGTTTGATACTGAATCCATAAGGATTTCATAGCTTTCCTTGATGTTCTTGCTAATGATTTCTGTAGTTGTTGTTGCCATAATCTTTTATATTGTTTATTGTTACTTTGTTTTGTTCTTAATTACGAGTGCAAAGGTACTACATTTTTTTGATACCGCCAAATTATTTGAGTTAATGAATGTTAAGAGATAAGATTTTCTTATAGATTGATTGATTTTTCATTATATATGCTACTGAAAGTATTTGGATAGTTTGTTCCGTTTTAGAACACTATTTTTGAATTTTGCTATAGAGAAATTTTTGAAATTATCCGTTTTTGTTCCGAAATAGAACATTTTGATTAATAGAAAATAATTTCATTTTTAGTTACTTTTTCAACGTTAGAAATGAATTGATTTTTATTTTCAAATATTAGTATTATTTAACAAAAATAATACGCACGGCAAGGAGACAATACTTTATGGTTTCATCCATACCTTTTAATAATGTCCTTTATTATTAACACTGCAAAGGTACGAATAATATTCGATATAACCAAAAATATTAAGTTAATGAAAGTTAAGAAAATGTTAATGATTATTTATCTCTTTATAATCATCTATTTTATTTATTCTTGAATGAGGTGGACAAAAAAAGATGGCAGCTATACTTCATGTACCACTACCATCAGTGCCTCCGTTCCCGTTCTCGGGGAGTAATGACATTTACGTTGGTTGCATATATATATATATATATATATATTAGGCTTCAAAAATTATGTATTTCTACGCATAAATCTATTTTTTTCTTTGGATAAATTGTTCGTTTAATACTACGATTGTAATAAAAATTTACTTCTGTCATTCGTTTTTCTTGAATGGTCTTTTGTTCTCATTTAGAACATTATTTTGAAATTTCTCTATAGCGATTTTCTTATATTCCATTAAATTTGTTCCGTTTTAGAACATTCTTCATTTGGTATTATATTGATTATTTTGTCATAATATTTTATCATTTATTTTATTGAAATAATTTTCAGTCTGTTATTGTTATGTTTTATATTAAAGATAGATTAATTTATAAAATGTAATGATATAATAAAAGGGATATGCAAGGCTATTATTTTATCCTCACATATCCCATAGTATAGTATTTTATCTTATTTGGCTCTTATTACGCTGCGTGTGGCTCTTGAATAGGCTCGGTGGCATTATTATCCACGTTATCCGTTTGAGTGGTTTGTGGAGCGTTATTTGGGGCATTCTCCACTACCTCATTGTCCGTTGTTGGTATTGTTCCCTCTTCATTCTCCTTTTCCTTGATTGTAAAAGGAATGTTAAGGTTCTTGCAGAGTTGACCATAGTCTCCTCTCTTGACGGCGATTTTGCCTAATACTTGGGACTTGTTAAGGTCTGTCAAGAAAGTGTCCATATCCGTGCTTACTTTCTCGTAATAGCGCATCATTAGACGGATTGTTACATCGGATAGTTTCTTGGACTTCACGCCGTTGTAAGCGTTGTATGCCTGTCCGTATAGTGCAACTTGCTCAACCTCTTCGGGTTTGAACTTCTTATATCCCTTATTGAACTCGGTCATTTTATATGCACCCTTTGCGATACCCACGGATAGGATGAAATAAATTGGGATATCAGGGTGTTTGTCCTTAAAGTCTACTATCTGTTCACAGATTGACTTATGGAGTATTGCGTTGACCTTTTCTTGGTATCTCTTTGCGCCCTCTTTGTATTGTGCAAGGTTGTACTTGCCCTCAAGTTTGTTCTTTGCGGTGTTACGGATTGCGGTCTCAATAGCTGAAACTTTCTTAGTCTCGTTGTTGTTGTCATTGTTCTTTGTTGCCATAGTTGTATTGTTTTTAATTGATTAATATTTATGTTATAATGGAATAGATTAATTGAAATTTAATTTTCCAATAATTCCTGTATCTCATACCACTCCTTTGCGTTGTCAATTACCTTGTCTGTAACATTATCGTCATCGGGGTCAATATCATTGAAGATACCATCACTTTTCATTTCTGCAATTTGAAAGTCGCTGTAACCCTCGCCGTTGAGGATATTCTTGATTTTATCGTCCAACATTGTCTTGATTTATTTTTAGAATGTTATTAATATATGTTATCGAATTCGTTCTCCAAATCGGTATATGAATCATCGTCCGTTCTTTCGATTGAACACATTTCCACATAGTCGGCAGAGTTTGCCTTTGCATCGTCAGAGAACAGATTTAACTCCTCCCACTTTTCTTTGATTTCCTTCAGGTCTTTGCCCTTGATGTAAATCTCACTTCTGAATGTGAATCTTACTTCCATATCTTTTAATTGATTTTTATTTTATTACCTTGGGACTATCCCTTGATTTCTGATGCAAAGGTACGAAGAAATATCGGGATAGCCAAGGGATTTACGTTCTTTAACTTTTATTTAACGTTCATTCACACATTATTACTACCGATTAATTGACTTTTACACGGATAATGGTGTTTCGTTTCTGTTTCAGTCGTTTGTTGTCTCTGAAGTTGAAATACGTTGCGACCGTTGAGAATGTTGTTAATGTTGCGTAATTGTCACCCGTGTGCAGTCGTTTCAGGTGTATCTTCTTTGGCGAAGAATTTTCCGTATGTACGAGTAACGTAGTAACAAAGTTATTATAACCCTCAAGTTGTCCTGATGTAAGTGTCAGTGTTACCATTTGGGTATAGTGAAAGCCGTCCTCGTCAAACTTGTTGACATAGGATATTTTGATGTTATCGTCTGAAATTGTCATAATCGTCTATAAGTTTGAATTGATTGATTTTTACTTAATGTTATTGTCATACATTATGTCGGTAACAATATCAAGATAGCTTTCATCATCGTCATATTCACTCTTTGAGTAATATAACTTTAATGATGTTGATTTGTCCTCGAATATGGTGAACTCGAAGATATTGCCTTCAGCGTTGGTGAACTCACAGGTGAACGTGTTTTCCCCGTCGTGGTAGTCGAATAGGTACTTATCAATAGTTACCTTGTATTCGTTGCTGCCTTGACTGAATTTTATTTGTACCTTGTCGAAGTCAGGGAGTGTTACGTTCTCCACCTTATCGAAAATCGTTGTCTCCTCGTACTTTTGTGATTTCTTAACGTTGCCGAAGAAATGCTTATTGTTAAATGTAGGCTCTGTACGTTCTACTATCAATTTTGCTACTATTGCCATAATATTGTTTCTCCTATCTTTTAATTGATTAATACTTTAATTGTTTTCTTTAATTTTGATGTTGCAAAGGTACGAAGAAAAACTGGTATCTCCAAACTTTTTGAGTTAAAGGATGTTAATCGAATTGTTAAAAATTGATTATCTTGCTTATCTGTTCCTCCGCAGTGTCGAGTGAGAATTGAATTGTACTTTGTCCGCATAATGGAACACGTTGAGTGGCAAAATACTTTCCTATGTTGTTCTTTGAGAATACGATTGATGAATGATACTCCCCATTGTCCTTATGGCGCACTACGAGACAATTATATGGCTCTGTGTCATTTGACTCAATATTGAGTTTGCCTTTCTCTATCTCCACCGTATACTTGTCAGTGTATACATGCTTCTTTGCGTATTGCAGTAATGTTTCCATCAACTCATTAACCTCGGGCAATTTCTTTGCGTCCTCTTTCATTTGCTTGAGTCGTTCTATTAATTTGTCGCACTCGTCAAGGATAAGTGAAAGTGTCTCCTCGCTTGCGTGATAGCAATTCTTTGGGAATACACGATAGTTGCCGCTTGTTATATCAACACTATTGTAGTTTCTGTCATGTGAAGATAGATTGAAATATACTGAATTGATGTTCTGTTCGTCAAAGCTGCATAACTTGCCGTCATTGAACCACATTGATGATACCTTATATGATGGACGGATGCAACCTCTCTTTCTTAGCATTTCAGTAAGATTGTTAAGGAATTCCTTGAACTCATCACTGCCATCGGAAATAAATCCGTGTATACCAAGTGTCTCCTCCATTTCCAAGAAGATAGCTGCTTGTCTCTTCTTGATTTTGTCTGAATATGTTTTGTTGCTCATATTTTATAATACTTTTAATTGATTAATATTTAATTTATCCGTTTTGTTGTTCTTTCTGATTGACGATGCAAAGGTAGGCATTTTTCTCGGAATAACCAAAGGATTTACATTTATCAACTTGGTTTTAACATTGATAAACACATTGGTTGGATTTTAGATTAATTCATTTAATGTTATATATTTTAACAAAAAATTATTGACCCCGAAGGAAAATATACTCTATGATTTCACTCATACCTTATATAAGACTATAGGATAAAATAAAAATTGATTACCCTTACTATCTTATTTCGGATGCAAAGGTAATCAATTTATTTCATTCCTCCAAATTTATTGAGTTAATGAATGTTAATGCTTTGAATTTTCTTCCTCTATGAATTTTTTCCTAGACATTTCAAACACGATGGTTCCTGCATTTGCGATGGAAACTATTTTCCCCTCACCGATAGCTTTCATTATCTGTTTATGGAACATTGGTCTACGCATAAATACTTCGCCTTTCTTGCCTTTCAATCCGTCTTGGTCAGTGTCCTCTGCGAACATATTGATGAAACCTACACCCTCCCATGAAACGAATTTGAATGAACTATTGGAGTTTGTCATTCCTCGGCTATCATTATGCGATGCGTCAACATAGAACACGATATCATCAACTTCCACTTCTTTCTTATCCTTGCCGATGGTCAGTGTAGGATAATTCTCGCAAAAATACTTGATGCACTTGCTTATACCTCCGATTACTTGGCATTCCAAACGTGTTGAGGCCCTTATAACCTCTACCTTTGGTTTATCCTGATGTTTCTTGTTGCCGTAGAAATTCATACCAAAAGTATAACAGAAAAGCAACGTGCCTTTCTTCAATCCATTCTTATCTTTTTTAAGGTATAGTCCCAAATTCTTGCTAGCGGAACGATAGCCATAGAAACAATTAGTATTTAAGAATGGTCTCAACTCGCTATTAGGTATTTCCCTTATCTCGCAATCTCTTGCATAGAAACGATAATGTATCTTACCACAAGCCGTCCTGATGGTATTCTTAATAACCTCCCATTGACGATGAAAATCTACCACCGTCTTACCCTCATATTCATAAGGAGTGTTGACCTGTGCCATTTCAAAATCAAATACCCAAATGGTTCGTATTCCATTGTCATGATTATTATGCGAAATATTGATGAAATAGTCATGAGGAATACCCTTGCAATTCTCACCAAAACGCTTGGAGTTATCCATCTTATGAAAATAAGAATCAACGTATCTTACTTGTGTTGTCTTTTCATTCAGATGAAACAAGCCAAATACTTCATTATCCTCAATATAAGGAATTCCCTCTTCATTGAGGAAATTCCTTATTATTTTCATATTCGTCAAGTCTTGCTCCGTTGGAGTGTACTTGATAATCTCAATCTCTGTCATTCGATAACTTTAAATGAATTAATCTTTTCTTTCCCACACAAGTGTTAAATTGTCGGTACTGAATTTCTTTTTGAATACTGTACATACATTGTCTACCTGTGTGCCGTCGAATACCTTGACGATATCGTAATTGGTATTCTTATTCTTCAACTCACCGTCATATCTGCCGATAGGTGTAGTGAAACTATCGAAGATAAGTTGGAATGGCTTGTCGTTGAAACTTGCCACCACACCGTTCTTTCCATTTCTAAGCTGGATAACTTGATTACTCTTTAATTCCATATTCTTCTTTATTATTTAATTGAATTATTTATCTTTCTTGTTTCTGTTTGCAAAGGTACTACTTTTTCCTGATATTACCAAATATTCTGTGTTAATTGATGTTAATGAAACGTAAAAAGGAGTATAGTATACCCTTACTTATTATATTTCTTGGTTATATATAAAAATCAACGAAGAAAATGGCTTTAATATCGTGATGGAATTACTTTTCTATCCCAACAATTAAACATATCCTTACCATAAGGATGCACAATATTATCCTTATCGTCATAATTGAGGTTATAACGATGGTTTCCTCCGAAAAGGGATAATGAACCGTCTTTCTCAATTTCCTGCCCCTTTGCCAAACGAGAGGTTATCTCCGTTACCTTTACATTGTAGTCCGTTGAGGAATATCGTCTATCCTTTGCCTTAACAACGATAATATCACCTACCTTTAATTTCTGTTTCATATTACATTGATGGTTATAAGAATCAATTTATATTTATTTCATTTCGACTTCCATTTCCCACGCACCACCGATAAATGCGATAACATCATCATACGAATTGAGTTTTATCGCATTTTCCATCCATTCAATAGTATCCTTGTCCTCGACGGGATTAAGTCCGTCAATATAATTCTGAACGAGGGACTTCGCTGAAATGATAGTGTTGTCCTCGTATACTCCTCCATTATCGTGATAAATAATGCAAGTCTTGTCCTTGCTCTTCCGTAATGCTATATCCATAGTCTTAGCCCTCTTTGATACGTAAAATTGTGTTTCTTGCAATCTGTATTCTTCTGTTCTCCCTTAATGGTGAGAAGAAACGAACAAAATGCTCAAGGGTAGTCAAGCCGAGATAGTTGTCCCCAAATGCCACACGTTTCAAGTGTGTTTTTACGTATTCACGGGTATTCTTTGAAAGAATCGTATTCATAACCATTTCATTAAACTCTTTCAATTGTTCCTTTGAAAGGGCAAGCGAAATCATTTGGTTATAATGTGTACCTTTCTTGTCAAAACGACTATTGTAGCTTACCTTGACATTCTTAGGCTTGATGGAAACAAATTGCGTCATAACGATTTTACTTTTAATTGATTTATCTTATCTGTATTATTACTCCTTGCTTGCAGTCCAAATTACCTCGTTGCAACTTGGAATAACGTTGTCGTTGAGGTCTGTCAGGAACGAATCAACATCATCATAAATGATGATATCCTCATCCTCAAGGGCATATTCTTGTTTCTGTCTGTCGGTAAGGACATCAACATAACCGTTATTATAACTGACTTTAGGAAAGCCGTAAATTTTCTTTTTCATATTGCTTTATATAACTTTTAATTTGACAATACAAAGATACGAATAAAAATAAATTTATCCAAATTTAAAGTGTTAATTCTTTGTTAAAGAATGTTATCAGTGTTTTAACATACTCATTTGAGTACATATATATTTTCAATTCCATATTAGTGTAATTAAAGCACACCGATAACATTCATTTATTGATTTATAAAGAGATGTACCGCAATCGAATTGTACTTGTGGCACTCCTCCATTGTGGAATATGAATGTTCCAACAAATCTTCATCAAATAGGAACTTGCCGTCAAGCAAATCGAACAACGGATAATTATATGAATTATGATATCCCATACGATTATTCACAGTATACACATTGCCCTTGCAGGCCCGATATCCGTCCCACGTCCAAGTCTTCAGTCTCCATACCAAGAGTCCATAGATATTAGGTGTACCTGTGTTCTCCCACACAAATTGGTCAGGAGTAATCTCGTCAAGTGAGACTGCATAGGCTTGTGTCGGCCATAGATACTCGTTACGATGTCTGATGAACACAGGGTTCACATCGCCCACGCAATCCTCGATGGTACGATGTATATGATATGGATTAAACGACTTCTTTGAATCGTTGCCCCATTTCTTCCATACCCTCTCCTCACCTAATGGCGCAATCTCTGCAATAACGCAGTTTATGCCTATCTTGGAGTATTTTCTGTCTGTCTGTTTGTCGAACAATACCATCTTAGATTTCTTCAGACAATTAGGGAATGTGTTGTTACCTCTCAGTATAACAGGTCCCATCCGATTAATATCGTCATTAATATCGTTCTTGACAATACACAATTCACGCTCTGTAAGTGATGGGATATCCGCCAAAATCGCCTTGAAACGAAGTGCGTATACCTCATTGTTGATTAATGTATAGTATACGTCTGTCTTGTTGATGTTCAAACCTGTTGTTGCCATAGTTGTATTGTTTTTAATTGATTAAACTTACATGTTACTTTGTTATTGTCTCATTGACGAGTGCAAAGGTACTAACTTTTTCTGAAACTACCAAATATTTTGAGTTAATGAATGTTAATAGCCTAACTTTTCTTTCAAATCACCTATTCTTTTGTAGAAACCCGATGTGTGCGGAGAGCCACCCAATTTCAAGGCTACCATATCATAATGATGAATGAACTCATGCAATAAGGTCTCATAGAAAGTCTTTATTGCTATTGTTTTCTTCGTCTTTGCCGTGGTGTTGTATATGATGATGTGTTTTCTTGCCACCTGATACAAGCCGTAAGTCTGTGTGTTGCGACGGTTGCAAGGACGAGAGGCGGGTGTTACCATCAACGTAACGGACTCAATTCCGAACTTCTTGCAAAGGTAGTCAAGGAGTAACTGGGCATTATACTCTCTGTCGCTTGAAGACTCAAAGCTATTCAGTACCTCCTTTGCGTATACCTTATTGAACGAGTTAAGTCTCACCTTTGTTATCTCGTTGCTCTTCTCATAAACGGTCTTTGCCATAACTTATTTAACTTTTAATTGATTTATTTTTATCTTGGGTATCTCCCTTGATTTCTGTTGCAAAGGTACGAAGAAATATCCAGACTGCCAAATATTTTCACCACTTTAACACTTATTTAACATTTGCAATCCGTAAGTTAAATCTCCTGCAAAAGTTTCAATCTGTTATTTTCGCAGGAGACTTTTACAAAAAATTGTTACCAAAACTTCCTGATAAAACTACAATCAAGTTTTAAGTTTTCTTTGATGATGTTTATACTTTTTAACAAAAAAGTATTATACGTATTGGAGACAATACTTTATGATTTCACTCATACCTCTTATTTTTAATGTAAGGTTCATTCCTTATTTCTATTGCAAAGGTACGAAGAAATTTTGAAATTAACAAATTTATTGAGTTAATGAAAGTTAATTAAAATGTTAAAATGAATTATTAATTAAATCCTATCTCGTTTAATTCATCCATTTGTTCCTCTTCCGAAAGGTTAAGGAAATAGCCTATATAGTCAGCGTCCTCATGGACTTTAATATATTCGATATAAGCCGTTATTTTCTGTCTGCCCTTATAGTTTATCATTGAAATATTTTCAGTGGCTTGCAAGCAATCATTGCAAGGAATAATGTTAAATATAATTTGCATTAACCTATGTTTTTGCTTATTATATAATACATTATCCCTTGTTTGCCTTGTTTGTTTATTAATAATTAATTACATCATTTTCCTCATCTTCTTTGGTTCTAACACCTACACTGAATATATCACCATATCCCTTGTTGTCATTAAGATATGCGAATATCGCACTTAGCTGAACACAATTTGGACGTGTCTTGAACTTAAAAGCCTGTTCAAATGAATTGACAATTACAGGTTCCCCATTATTGTCCTTGCCGACATAAAAATGGTTTTTCTCTCTATCCTGTCTATCCTTGTACTTGAAATATCCGTGAAAGCAAAAATCTCCATCGGACTCTTTCTTGAACATTGTCTTAAGGACATTCAATCCATCATAGAGCCTTTTTGTCGCATCCTCTCGGTAGAAACTGAAATAAAGTGATTTATCCTTATTCTCGGGAGCGTTGACGAAACTGATCAATTCATCCTCCGTCTTTGGAAAAAACTTCTGTAGGGAGTAATTATCGTCCTTGTCGTACCAAAACACGTAGAATAGCAAATCCACCGCCTGAACGAATGAAATTCCTATTCCTCACGAAACAGACACACAATATTATGAATTAAAACTTCAACTATTATTATAGAATTATTTATAACAGAAAGGCAACTCCAACTTAATTGTCTGAATAGACATCGGATAATGCACTTTCTTTCTCAACTCTTCAATCTCATTGTTAATCTTTCTTACTTCGTCAAGATACTCGTCAAAGTTATTAATGCAGTCTTGATACGCATCCCGTCTCTGTGTCAATATAGCTATCATATCATCAATGGCCTTGATAAAAAACTCCTTGACGAGTCTTCCATCGCTATTGACATAGAAATCCTTTTCGTTTATTTCACGTACATCGAAACGGTCCTCATCAATATAACCACAAGTGCATTCACTTGTCGGGAAACTTCTATCAGTAAGATAAATTGAAATTATCTTTTCATTTATCTTGGCTCTATAATCATAACCTTTCTCAACGAGTGAGAATATTGCAACTTTCTCATCGGTAATCTCGTTCATTGCGTTAACGAAACGTTTGTTGATAACCTTGCCATCGAACTTGTCAGCCAAGGTCTTTATACCCTCCAACGATTTAATTCCACCGTCGAATGCCTTGATTTGTTGTTTCCACCTTGGGAATACACCATTTGAAACTTCCTTATTCAGTATCATATAACTTTTAATTAATTGTTTTATTGTTTCTGTTGCAAAGGTACAAAGAAATTTTGAAAGTGCCAAAATTTTTGTGTTAAAGAAACTTAACCGTTTGATCGTTTCTTATCATCAATCTCCAAGATAGTGAAATCGGCTATCGCCATGTCTACCATTCCCTGAAGTACATAAGTTTTCTTGATGGAATCCTTATATATCGCCTTGGCTTTCTTGGCATTGCGAATGGCACCCTGCTTACTCTTGTAATAGATGATACTATTCCATATATTCCAATGAAATTGATTTTTCTCGTGCCAATAGTATGTTATACCGTCCTTGTCAACACCTGCAACAACATACACGATTTTCTTCTTATTGTCTTTATTATTGTTCTTTTCCATAATTGATATTACTCTTAATTGATTAAACTTATATTTTACACTTGCAAAGGTAAGAAGAAAATCCCAGACAACCAAATATTTTAAGTTAATTCTTTGTTAAAAAATCAATTCATTTTTAATGAAAATTAACGAATTTTCCTTATAAGTGTTGGAGACAATACTTTATGATTTCACTCATACCTTTGAAATATTATCTTCCTTATTTCTATTGCAGAGGTACGAAAAATCCGGTAAACTGCCAAACTAATTGAGTTAAAGGATGTTAATGAAAAGTTAATAAAATAAAAAGGGGGGTATACCTCCATTCAAAATTAATTGAATTTTAGTATACCCCATATCAAATGAAAAGAAATGAGTCTATTTATTATTCATTGATGTGATAATAGAACACGCTGATACTTCGATTTTCCTTGTCAATTATCGTTTGCTGAACTAATGGATTATCCTCATCATATTCCGTTTCAATACGTTCCAACATATCACTCCAAACCTCACCGAAATTATTAGTATTGCCATCAATACACTTTAATCCAAATGAGTTGTCATTCAGGGAATAAAGCAAAGACCATCCACAGCCGTGGTTATCGAAGAATAACATCTTACGTACCCTCGAATCATTGGTCATTGTTGTCTCAACATACTCACCCCCATTGATATAGTCGAAATCGGTAAGTAAATCCTTATCGTCAAAGGATGCAGGAATTAAATCCCTTTTCTGCTCCCCCGTAAGGTTAATGTTCCATTTTATTTCCATATTGTCCTAACTTTTAATTGATTTATTTTTCTGTTTGCAAAGGTACAAAGAAAAATTGAATTAAACAAATTTCCTTATACCTTTAACTTTTTATTAACATTTATTTTACTTCGTCCCCAAATAATCGCCTTGTACCAAATAGCCATCGAAACACATACTTGCCTTGTTGTAGTGGACACGGATTGCATTGAATTTATCCTTTGCAGTCTTGACACAAGTCTCAAGGTGTTCCTCGTCTGTAACAAGTTTCTCGGTGCTATCTCCATTCGGAAGAATCGCATAGACAAAATATAATTGCTTTTCCATAATCTTATAATTTTTAATTGATTTATATTTGGTTTATTTGTTGAGGCTTTTTAGTCTCTCATTATCCTCGTAATAAAGGAATTCAGTGATATCCTTGGTAACGTTGAATAGACTTCTTAAATCCCATATATCGTAACTTATCGTGCCACGTTTCACCTTGTTTCCATAAGGGTCAGTGTCATAATCATCATACTCCTTATGGAACACTCTGTTTGCCCCTTGCAACGTAGGCAGAAATTGTCTCAACTTACGCTCGTTAGGATTGTTGGTAGATAATACCAACACGGGATAATCAGGGTTGCACACTTTCAAACCTCTCTTCCATTCTCCGTCAATATAGATACTATCTGTCTGAAATTCCTTATTACCGAATAGCCAAGCGTATGTACCGTTCCACTTACCACCATTGATAATCTGTAAATCCTTTATTGTTGCCATAACTTTTAATTGATTTTATTTTATCTCGGAAACTATCTCCTTGATTTCTGATGCAAAGGTACGAAGAAAATCCCAGACCACCAAGCATTTTGAGTTAAAAGATGTTAATCAAAGTGTTAATTGCCTTTAGTCTAATTTTATATAAAATTAACAAAAGCCGTAAGTACGGGTTGTCTACTATACTCCAAAGTTTCACCCTTGCCCTTGTGATTTATTCCTTTCTAATCACATTGCAAAGGTACAAATAATCCGGTAAACTACCAAATTATCTAAGTTAGTCAATGTTAATGAAAAGTTAATAAAACAAAATGAAGAAAAGAGGTTTGTAAATATACTTTACCTCAATTCTTCACTCAAAGTTATAGCAATAATTCACAAATACGTAAAAATTTATTACTTAATGTTCCATGAACTTTTGCCTGATTTTATAGCCTACGTATGGTAGAATGCACAAAAGTGATAATATTGCACTACCCATCAAACAAAATATACATAATGGTATTATAATCATTTTAAACGAATTAATTTAATTATATTGGTGCCTCCGTCGGGACTCCAACACGAATCCATACTTTAGGGGAGTATCGCTCTGTGCAGTTGAACTACGAAGGCTATTGTCGCTTATCCAAGCAACTCGTCAATCTTGTCTGCCATTTGTTTCAATGAGACAAAATGATTTGCGCCGCCTGTATAATCGTGGTCGGTCTGTGCGGTACGGCAATAAATAAAACTATTCCAAGTATTTCCGTCAAGTCTGATACGTGTGCGTGCGACACTATTGCCATAGTGAACATATACGTACTTATCATCACGCTTGAAGAACATTGAGCCGTCATAGTGCCCCTTGCTTGCCTCTACAACCTCTGCGCCAATGTTGGCTGCGATATCCTTCGCCATTCGATTAAAGGCATTCTGAAAGTTGTTGTACTCTCTTGATACCACGCTGCCTGCATCTGCAAGTGTCTTGCCATTGTACTTCTTGTAAAAATTCTCTACTGACTTAATATTCATCATAATTGTATTACTTTTAATTGATTAAACTTCTTGTTTCTTATTTACATTTGCAAAGGTACAAACTTTTTTTGAAAGTACCAAATAAATTGAGTTAATAAATGTTAAAACTCAGATATTTCTTCATTATCATCGGATTTCTCCACTTTCTGATAGTATACTCTCAAAGCGTGTTCCTCGTTGGCACAAGACCATGCCCAAAGACCGAAACTTGTTGATTTAGGATATGAAACTATCACTTTGTCTTTATCTACCACAAGTTTGCCAGTAGTCTCGTCTTTCTTAACGCTATTCGTTAGCTTTCTTCTGAATACCTCAAAATGATGAAGTGGCGATGGAATGGATTCCACCTCGTAAATATATCCTTTCTCGGATGCAAGTGTCTGATGGAATTTGAAACTTTTCACTTCACCAGTCCCTATGAAGTCTTTCTGTAATTCTCTTATCTCTGCCATTGTATTTCTTGATTTACTCTATTATATTGCGATTTTAGCCACTATCTCCTCTCGAGTGGACAATTATACCACCGAGAGGGAAAAATGCGGTAATTTGACGATACGTGAACGTAAAAATCGAATTTGGTGATATACTATCAATTCAGCCAATCCGAAATATGCCGTTCGATATCACTTTTGCGGAACGGAAGAACATCATTCTTTGTCTTTCCCTTGATGGTTACGTTGCATTGAGGGATTGAGTGTATCTTGATGTATTCCTCGCATACGAATTGTCTGCCGTCGAAGTAAGACTTGTCCCCACGGAAAAACTCAATCAACGTATGGAAATGATATCCGTAGTCCGTCTTAATGGTAATATCCACTTGGTAATCTGTGTCGTATGAGTTATTGTGCAAGGTTGCCTTAACGCATTCAAGAATATACTCCGTGATATTTCTTGCGTTGTCTGATGTGAATTTTGATATTGTCATGTCTGTATTAACTTTTAATTGATTTAAACTTGTATTGCCAGTGTCCTTGTTTCCTTGGAATGACAATGCAAAGGTACAAGGAAAAAATGAGAATACCAAATGTTTTATGTTAAATCTCCACGAAAGTTTCTTAAAGTTATATAATTTTAACACGGGACTCCAATGTTGGTTATTATCCAATGTACTGAAAAACGTTCATAATGCCGTCATGAAGCCACGATCTCTGTTCAGGTGGACAATTATACCACCGAGAGGGAGAAAGTGGATTGGTGCCACTCGGGGATAGCTTAAATCGAATCCTGTGGAATAATAGTACCCAGTAGCTTTGGTATTGTAAGAATTTTCAATGAAGATAACTGCCGATGGAATGAATTGTCATGTTCAAGGATCGAAATATAACTTTTCTTCCATCTTTGAAGAAAAGTCTTTCGTAGGGAATTCCACCGATGGATTGTCATGTTTGAATAAATTGATTTTTGTAGTTGAGGCTCCATGTCCGTTGGATGAATTGAGTGGAATAATTTCAGTGTTGGAATTGTCATGTCTTGAGAAGATTACCCATTATGAAATTATTTATTTTTTAATTTAAGTTTTCTTTCCATCTTGAAAGAAAACAATCTCTAAAGGAATTCAACCTATGAAGAATTTAGGTTCATAGTACCATTTTGGATCAATCTATTTTTAGTTTAAGAATAACTCAAGTCTGAGATGAATTTTTTTTTTTTTGGACCAAGGACCGATCATGAAAGATGAATTGATTTTTAATCTTATTTCATGACAAACGGAATTCAACCGATGAAGAATTTAGGTTCCTAGGACCATTTTGGATCAATCTATTTTTGTTTTCTTTCAATTTAGAAAGAAAACATCTTCAATAACTTTATCCTCACGGAATTTTTAACTCTCACGTATACGCACGTGCGTGCGCACGATTCTAGAACTAGAATTCTAGTTATTTTATAATATTATATTTATTTTTTAATTTTAAATTATTTTTTAATTATTTTTTCTAGTATTCTAGTATACATGAATTTTATGGACCGGTATACGGATTTTTTATTTTATTTTCTTTTTGGTTCTTTTTCTTTATCAGCTTGATTTTTTCTTCATTCTCGGTTATATTTATTTTAGTCTGTGATACGAATAGTCTTGTCTCATTATCTTCAAACAAATTGATTTAATTATCGTCTTGTGAATATTTATCACTATGAATGAATTGAAATTTATACCGAAAACAAATGAAAATAACTCTCAATAAATCAACGTTAGAAAACATTATCCGTGAAAGTCTCAATAGGATGTTGACGGAAGCACAGGGATTTAAATCTCAAAAGCTATATGATATATTTCAACAATACGGAGGAAAAAGGGATAAGTTCGTAACAACGGATTTGCATAACCTCACTGACGATAATATCATCGGAGTGTTGACTTATTCAGAACTTGACGAAATACAGAAAGGACATGACCAAGACCACGGAAGATATATGACCAATAACGGACTTAATATTTGGGCAAAGGAAAATGGATATAAACTTGACAAGGGTGATGAAGTTTGTTATCTTCGTTTGGGGGATGCGAAACACGTAATGATATACATCGCAAGAAATGCTGAATTTGAGCATTCAGGACGTGATGGAGGATGGAAAGATTATTACGACAAGACAGAGAAGAGAAGAAAATCACAGATAGGCATTGACCAATATCACGCTATGACACCAAAGGCAAGGGCAGCAAAGGAACTTAGGACAAACCCTTATTTCAGAACAAAACAAGGCGGATGGAAAGACGATAAGTTGAGAAAAAACGCCATTGACAACGCAAGACAAGGTAAGGACGCTTGGGGTCTCGATGCGTAAGAAATGTAAATATTTTATCAAAATAGAATAACCTAAAAATGTAAAATTATTTTATCAAAATTATTAATGTTTGCCAAGAAATTTGATAAAAGAGTATACAAAAAACGAGGAGTATTATCTATCACAGACCATACTCCTCTATAATCAATTAAAAGTTATCCGTCTACATTTATATCAACATCTTTCAATTGACTTATCACAGATAATTTTTCAATCTGCCAGGTAGTAAACGTAGACACTATCCCATAAGTTATGCAGGATATAAACTACCTTTTTATTTCTTATTCCAATGTGATTTAATTCCACCACATCGTCTTGAGCAGCAAGGATTAGATTTAAACGGAAGATTTCTCCTTTCAAATAGAAACTTATTGCCACATACAGGACAAATTAGTTCTACATATTCTTTTTTTATCTTATCCTTAATACTATTGTATTTTTGAGATATTTTTTGGAGATTTTCTATCCTATCGTCCATTTTATCCCCATTAATATGGTCTATTTGTTCACCTTTAGGTATGTCACATTCCCAATAACTCGTATAAAGATATTTAGCATAACTCATACTTGTCATTTTCCCATCTTTTGACCTTAACGTTGCGACTCTCCTTGGCTCTTTATTCGTATTTATATAGACTTTTACATAACCTTTTTGTTCATAATAATCTGAAATTTGTTCAACCATCAAATTAATTTAAATATAGTGGGCCCTGTGGGGCTTGAACCCACGACCTCAACATTATGAGTGTTTTGCTCTAACCAACTGAGCTAAAGGCCCTTATAAAAATGCAAACCTCCTAAAAAATATATTGAAAACTCTTAGTTTGCATTGCGTGATGCAGTTCTCCCAATTCTGTTACCACATAGAGTTTAAAACGATTAACTATTCAACGCAGCTAACTTCTTGTTGATTGTGTTGATTACGCAACCATTGTTCGCTGAATTGCTAAGGATAGTCTTGCAAGTGTTCAACACACCCTTAACACGTTTCTTCATCTGCTTTGTTGCACTCTTTGAATTCTTCATTTTTAATATAATTTTAATTGATTAATATTTCAAATAATAGATATATACCCATCATACTCATTTGAGTACATATTGTGTATCTTTCCTAATCACAATGCAAAGGTACTAACTTTTTCTGAAACTACCAAACTTTTTATGTTAATAATTTGTTAAAAAAATGTGGGGGGAGAATACCTATCGAGAGTGTTAATACAACATTCGCATATATTGTGAGTAGTAGACTCCCCCTAGTAATTATGAAATATGAAACATTGTCATTATTTTATTTCACTTAAACGTTTGAGTATACGCCCTTTGTTTTTGTTGATTGAGCGTATTATTCCTTCCTTATCCCACCAATGTACATCTGTAATGACCATCAATACCTTGTTGGAAGATGGATGAATAATGTTAATTCTCTTAGGGTCTTTCTCGTCATATTCGATTTTAAAATCACCTAAACTTGTTGAAATAATATTCATAGGTATATATTAAACTATTGGATTAATACAAGTCGTAAATTCACCATTTCGCAATTTCAGACAAATTGTTTCCAATTCATTAGCCGATAATTCTTCTAATTCTATAATACCGACTTCTGAGACACAATCAACGTTTATTGAACCATCGCTAAAACGTGTCATTCCCGTAATAGGTTCACACGAAGCGACATCAAACTCCTCGTTAAACAATATGGCATTATCGCCGTCGCATTCATCCTCATCACCTAACAACATTGACATTGTTTCAGTGATAGCCTTGACCATATTATTCCTAGCATCGGTCAATGAGTCAGCGGCATTATTTAATATCTGTTTGAATTTAATTGCTTTCTCTAAATCTTTATCCATAAGATTACGGTAATTTTTAATTGAATTAAAAGATAAAAGACGATGCACCCATTGGAGTCGAACCAATCTTTCTTGGAGATTGCCAAGCGTCCTAACCGATAGACGAGTTCGCAACTGTCTTAATATTTATAAATTATGAAGCATCATACTCATTTGAGTACGTTGGAGTTACTTTTCCTCCTCGTTCTCGGATTCTTCTGCCAACTCCAACAGGGTCAAATCACTGATGATGTTCTGAACGTTTCTGATAACACGTTCCAAGCAACAAACACAAGCATCATTCTTCTCTTCACCACGCTCGTCTACTGCGACATCATTCATAATAACCTCACGTTCACCATTGAGACGCTTTTTCAACGCCTTGAGATATTCCTTGTCAATAGTATACATAACTTTACTTTTTAATTGATTATTACTTATTTCTGTCTAAAATATTGTCGCAAAGGGCAACCTCGACTTGCCAAACATCATAAAGATAACGATTGAGGAGTCGAACCTCATTCCATACGTACACACAGGCCCCGTTGTCCTAACCGATAGACGAAGCGATATCAATATGTTCGTTTTTACTAACTTAAACTACTTTGCATTGTCTTCTGTTTTACAAGTGCAAAGGTAAGCATTATTTTTCACTCCACCAAAGGATTTACATTCTTTAACTCAATTTTAACACTTACCCTTGCATTTGCTAATATCCGATACTCATTTGAGTACATACGCACACTTATTCCGCTTCAATGAAGAAGATAGGATATTTGCCACGCTCATTGTCGCAATTATAATAAGTAAAGTCGTTTACCATCTGTTTGAACGTACTTCCTACGGTGAAAGCATTCCCCTCGGTCTGTTCCTTACTTATCTTGTATGGATGTTGCCAATGGTTGTTCAATCTCATATTGCATGAGTGCATCCACACGTTCTTGCCATCATTATAAGCCTTTTCAGCCTTTTTGATGGTCACCTGACGGACTTTCTTATTGTCCATCAGGATAGCCTTACCTGCATATCTTAAAGCCATATCACTGAAAGATTCTTATTTGTTCAACACCTTGCGTTTCTTCGTAGGGACACAGTTGACACCCATCCATAGACAAGCGTCCACACCATACCACTTAAAGTCAACGCACCCACTTTTCTCGTTGACACGGACGGCACGGATAACATCACCATCCTTAAGAGAAGGGTGTATCTCATTTAAGAGACACTTACCCTCCGTTGACTGTACCTTGACTTCTACATTCAAGTTTTTCATTGTGCCGTTACTTCTTGATGTACTTAACTAAATCGTGTGCACCCATTGGAACACCGCTCACTTCGGTTACCTGATAGCCTTCCAACTCATCCTTGAGGTAGAGCTGAACCTTTGAGGTTGACACAGAGTAACGGGTAACGTTGAGAATGATGCCGCCGTTGTAGCGTTGAGCCAAACAGGTGTCATAGTTGAATAACTTATCACCCATTGAACGGACATTCAGAGTGTGTGCTGATTCAGAGTGATTTACAAATGCCTTGATAACGTCTTGATTTTTCATATTGCTATATACTTTTAATTGATTAATTATACTATATGTTATTGTCTTAATTTGACACTGCAAAGGTACAACAATTTTTTGAATGTACCAAATTTTTTGTGTTAAACAATGTTAAACAAAGTCTGAAATTTTGTTAATCGTCTTTTCCTCGTTTTCTGTCGGGTTATCGAATGCCCAAGCAACCAACAAGAGCCAAGCCATAAATGCAAGCCCCATGAGCAACGCATTTTGGTAAGGGTTATTATTTACCACACAATATACTCCAACGCAACAGAAGAGCGCAAAAGCAGCGTAAATGCGATTTATTCTAAACTTCTTCATATTACCTATGATAACTTTATATTGATTAATACTATATTATTATATTGTCTCCCTTATTTCTGAAAGACAATGCAAAGGTATACAAAAAAATCCATACTTCCAAATTTCTAAACACTCTTTAAGAATAAAGTTAACTTTAATACTCATTCCTTAATTTATTTCACATAAGACAATAGCAAATGATAATAAATGTTAATCCACTAAAAATAAATTGATTTTTATTTGGCGGTCTCAAATTTTTGTCGTACCTTTGCATCAGAATTAAGAAACAAGGTAGTTATTAATCATTTAAAAGTTATATATAAGGTTATGGCAAAGAAAAACGACTTTATCAAGCAGTTGGCAAAGCTCAAGAAAGAGTTTATGCAGTATGCAGAGGAGAATTCAGCAAAGGTTGACAAAGATACCTTTGAAGTGGAAATGTGCAATTTTTACCTGTCTTTCAGACTTGAGGCGGAGGATGAGGACGGCGATACTATTGTATTCTCGCAAGAAATTGAAACAGATTGCACAAACGATATCTATCAGAAGCCGATTTACGGAAATATGATACATATCAGCCGTTAAGATTCATTAACGATACCATTAACATCCTTTAACTCAAAAAATTTGGTACTTTCAAAATAAATTCGTACCTTTGCAATATCAAAATAAAGATAGTATTAATCAATTAAAAGTTAAATAAGATATGGAAAAGAATACAGACAAAAAAAAGACGATATACGTTATCGCAACTGAGTATGACGGTATTACATATTATTGGCACAAGAAAGGAGGTTTTAAATGGAACGTATGGGCCAATGGCATTGCACGTTACAAAACGCTATCAGGCGTTATCCGTGCGATAAAGAAGTTCAACAATAAACTTTTTGGAGTCAAACTTGAGAAAATTTATGTTCTTCAAGGTGAGGAGGATATGGCACTCCGTGATTTCAAGTTGGCACCCGTCGAGGAAGTAAAGGCACAATTAGTTAAGTTTAATTAACTAAAAAAAATTGGTAGGGAACGAAAAATTCCCTACCTTTGCAAACAGAAAATAAATCAATTAAAAGTAACATCATAATATGGAACAGAAAGTAAATAACAATTCAGTGATTATTGAAGACAACCGAGTAGACCTTACTCCTTACTTGGGTAACTTAGATGAGGAGTCTTTCGTGATAAGTTGGAAAGCGTTGGGGTTCACGGCAAAACCCGTTGTCGGTCAGTTTATCTTCGGTGAGAATGGTATGAAATATGCAGTACTGCCAAAAAATAAGAAGTACGCTGCACGTTTCCCAAATAAGCCACTATATACCAACGAGGAGGGATTAAGTTTCGTCTCCTTGATACTCTGTAGGAGTAATTTTGCAAAGGCAAATAAAGTGTTGTTTGTCTTATTCCGAGATGGAAACAAGCCGTGCGGAGTGATAACAGAAGAGTTCTAAAGACTGATTAACAATATCCAAGGGATTTACAAGTCATTTCATAACGGAAGTTAAAACAAAGTTAAAGAATGTAAATCCCTTGGTAGTTTCAAAAATTATTGCTACCTTTGCAGTAGAAATAAAGAAACAAAGGTTTAATCAATTAAAAGTAATAAAGTTATGGATAAAGCAATGTTAGACAAATTCGTGAGCGAGTTTTACGATATTCTAAATCTCGCAAAGGAAAAGTCATCGGCAGTACAGGTAAGAGGCAAATTTGCAGGCTTTGCGCCCGACCTTCAGTTCATTACGTTTGATGCACTCAAAACAGAGGATTGGCCAAACAATATCGGTATAAATAGCGTGTTTATCTGTTTCGCTATCGATCTCACCAACAAAAAAGTAGAAGTGCATAGCAATGGCCACGTTTATCTATCCCCAAAGGATAAGGCTTCAGACAAATGGAAGTATTACGCAATGCGTGGAATGCTCAATATTGCAAAGGAGGATTACGGGGTAAAAAAGTTCCGTAAGCAAGGCTACAAGACAAAGGACGAACTCTTCAAGAAGATGGAGACTTATTTTAAAGCCGTTATGGACGCTATCACAAAGTACACGGGCGGTTATCCATACAAGCAAGGAATTGTACCACCAGACGGCGAAAAAGTGGCTTAAAATGAAATACTATAGTTAGTCATGTTTATATAGAATTTAAGGGGGAAATTTTGTTACCTCTTGCCCGTGATGGGTAAGGGGTAATTTTCGTTGACATAATTAAACATATTTTAACTAAATAAAAATGTTCCCCAAGGAGATTATACTCTAAGGTTTCACCCTTACCTCTTATCTTCTTTTTCTGTTGCAAAGGTACAAATAATCCGGTAAATTACCAAATAAATTCTAATCTATTTTTAATGAGTTAATGAAGTTTAACAGATAGATTAATATTTCTTAAACAGAGAAAAATAAATTGATTTTTATTTGGCAGTTTAAGAAAAAATGCATACCTTTGCAACAGAATTAAGAAACAAAGTAAGTTTAACCCTTTAAATAATATAATAAGGTAATATGGCAACAAAATACGCTACAATTTCAAGCCTTGAAAAGGCACAGACTATTGAGGTCAACGGTAAGGTTATGACAATCGGTGAGTACAAAAAATTCATTGCCGAGAAGAAAAAGGCAAAGGGCAAGCCTAAGAAACGCACCCGTAAGGCAGAAGGCACCGAGATAACAATCTTGCCTGTATATATTAAGTTGCTCCTCCGTGGCGCAAAGGTAATGACTTCTCTTTCCGCCTACTATAAGCACGGCTATCGCCAGTGGGGAACAATCTGTAAGGAGATAATAAATCTCAAGGAAATAAAATCCCCGTTTGTACGATACATAAAAAGTGCAAAAGCAGTGAATGATGTTATATGCGATATAGACGATATCGCCAAGCACAACTCAAAATCGGTTTTCGCCTACGTGAGAAAACTCTCGTGGAAACTTGAGGATGTGGCAAAGGATATGAAAGCACTTCAGGATGGCGTGAATAAATCAGGTGTGCTTAACTCTCCAATGCAGACACGTGAGTGCATAAACGGCACGAAAAGACGACTGGGGCTAAATATCCTTATGGCTCGCACAGATGAAGCCATAAAGCAATTAGACGCTATTGTAGCCAATCTGCAAAACGTTGCCGACAACTACTCAATAACAACAAAGGACGGTGCTATTAACATTTAATAGCACTTACCTTAATAAAAGTTAAAGACAAAAAATAAATTGATTTTTATTTGGTAGTTTCAAAAAAAGTTCGTACCTTTGCATCAGAGTTAAGGAAATAACAAGTTTAATCATTTAAAAGTTAAGATTATATGGAAATCGTAATGAACAACATTTCAGCAAGTGAGAACAATGCTCCTGTAGCAGTAGTAGAGAACGACAAGACAATGGCAGCCATCAGACCATCGGAGGCCAAGCCAGTCGTATGGCAGAGTTCACGTTTCGGACATAGTTATGCCGACAGACCTAATATCACCATTCAGGAGGTTATCGAGGACGCTCACCTTGACTACAACGTTATCAAACAACACCTGATCCGTGTGAACGATACTGCATACGAGTCAATCCTCAACGGCACTCCAATGGTAGGCTTGCAACTATCCAAGGACGATATAATAACAAGCCATTGCGCAACGGTGGACGAGAGAAACGACAAGACTCTCGGTGTTGTCGGCAGTGAGTACGGAGTGGTACAGAATAGCAAGGCATTCGAGTTCATCAACTTTATTGAACAGGTGAGCGGTGTTGCGCCTAAGATAGAGACGGCAGGCAGACTCGGCAACGGTGAACGTATCTTCATCACTGCACGACTGGGAGAAGACTCTTTCCTTTCGCCACAGGATGCCATCAAGAATTACGTGGTATTTACCAACTCTCACGACGGCAGCGGTGCGGTTATGGCATTCTTTACCCCGATACGTGTCATTTGTCAAAATACACTTAATATGGCTATCAGGGAGTGTCCGAACAAAGTGGTATTCAAGCATACCAAGCACGTCAACTCTCGCCTTGACTGGGAAATCGAAGAGAACCGAAAGAAAGCACTTGAGGTTTTCTCTCGCTCGGTTCAGTTCTCAGCAAAGTTCATAGAACGCATGAAAGGCTTGCAAGAAGAGCGAGTTGACACCAAGTATGTGAACGACTTCACGGCACAACTTTTGTTGCAACCATCACAATTTAAACTATATCAGCAAGCCGACGGCAAGATGGAATCAGTAGAGGAAATCTCAACCCGTACAAGAAACTCAATTATGGCTTTGCGTAACTCTATTGAGAACGGCATCGGACAACAATTCGACCGTGGCACAAAGTTGTGGCTCATCAACGGAGTAACAACAATGCTGCACAATGAAAGCAAGTGGAGAAACGAGGAAAGCGAGTTCTCGGCATTGATGGAAGGCAGCGGACTGAAGAAAGTTCAAAAGGCATACGATTTGCTCACAAAGATTGCTTAACAATCTTTAAGGAAGATTAACAAGGTGGGGTGATGAAAAATTCACCTCATCTTTTAATTTTATTTAACATTATGTTCCACGTGGAACACATAGGGAGTACCCCCTACGTACCCCCGTCCAACGTATCCCCTGTCTCCATTAAAAAATGTTAAAAAGTGTTAACCCACACCGCCGTTGGCTATATAAGTTACAGAAAAATTTTTCCGGAAAAAATTTCCGGAATTTTAAAAATAAGAAAAAATAATACATTAATTAATAATTAAACTAAATTTATATTATGTTAATAGAAATATTTCCAGACGATGAACGAAAAGATAAATATTATATTGATGATAGTACTTTAAATGTGTATAGAACTGGTGTATATAAAAAATTGTTACCAGTTAGATGGACTAAAGGTAAATACGGTATGACTGTATTGTTAAAGGTCTTTCATGACGAAGAAACCAATAGGTATCGTATTAGAAAAGTGTATTTTGCATACATTTATGGAAAATATATTATCGGTACAAAAAGAAAATACATCATTGAATACTGTGACGGTGATATCACTAACATTACTAATGGAAATGTGTCTTTAAAATACATTTCAGATTTATGCGATACATGGAAAAAGATAGATAAATGTGATACACTTTATTTATCAAGTTCATGTTTGTTATATGATGATAGTATCAACACTATAATTGAACCATATAAAGAGCCAAGTGGTTATTTTATGTTCTCAATAAAAGGAAATCATATAAAACGTTCAATTTTAATGTGGAAGACTTTTGTTGGAACTGAAATACCTAATGGATACGTCATAGATCATATTAATAATATATGTGACGATGATAAGATAGAGAACCTTCAATGTATAACAACCAGAGAAAATACAAAAAAGGATATAAAGAGAGAATTACCTCATGGTGTCAGGAAAGATAAGAATCGTTATAGGGCTTATATAAGTTACACAATTGATGGAAACAAGAAAGATAATGTGTATCTGGGTAGCTTCAAAAACAAGTACGATGCTGCGGAGTGTTATAATCGTGCATTAACGATGGTTGATAATGGTATTGATCCTATCAAGTATGGGGAGAATGAAAATATACACTATTTATTCTCAAACGATACTTGGTGGTTCGTGATGCCACAAATTGCCTCCCCTGATATAAAATATAAGGGATATAAGACGTATGGAGACGCATTAATAGATTATCATAAGTTTTATATCATCGATGGTAATACCGAAACAGATGTTGATAAGGTTAAAAGAAAAAATTATTACATATTTAAGATCGGTGATTTAAGTTATAAAATAAAGAACGGAAAATACAGCAATGTAGAGTTTCTAAAAAGTTATGATTATTTTTTACAATGCAAGAAGAACGGAAAAATAAATGAATTTATCGCCAAGATAGATGACATTAAGACAAAAATAAAAGATGATAACTACAGTGTAAGGCTATTAATTGAAAAACAGAAAAAAGATGAAAAGAAAAGAATAAGACAAGAAAAACTGAAGAATGAGATATTACGTAGAGAAATCAGGAAAAAAGTAAATGAAGATTATAAGAATTCATTTGTCGACAAATCTAACGTAAATCCTAATAAATATAATGGCTGTTTCACAATAAGGGTTCCTTATAAAGATAATAAATTTTATTATTTAGGTTCTTTTAAATCCAAGGCAGTTGTTGATGAGATTGATAGATTTATGAATGACATAAAGTACAAGGATAATTTCATCGAGTTATTCAATAAGTTCAAAGAGGAAAAATTGCCAAGATACGTCGATTTGGACAAAATTGAACGTTCGGAAAGTAACGAAAGTCGATGTTACAAATGGCATAAGTCAAGAAATTGCTGGCATGTAGTAAAAAAATATCGTAATATAGAGTATAGTCTCGGCTATTATAAAGACGAGAAATGCTGCAAGATGATGGTAAACGAGGTAAATTATGCGATAAAGAACGGAATATTCGATATATGGTACAAAAATATAGAAGAACATAAAAGGAGAATTAAAACGATGTTTAGCGATGATACTTTATCTATATCTAAAGTCATACATAAAAATGAACGAAAGACTATTTGCTGCACAGATAATGCTGTTAATCCGAACATTCACAAGAGAATAAAGCAAATTAACGATAATGGAGTTATTGGTATATTCAATACGTATGTTGAAGCTAGTATGCAATTCAATACGACTAAAGCGGCAGAAAATATTAGTTTGTGTTGTCGTGGGTTAAAGAAAAACTACAAAGGTTATGAATGGAAATTCGAAGAACAAACAAGTTGAATATATAATGAAAAAATTATATTATCGTTTCGGTGACATTCCAAAAAGTGAGCGTTCTTCCATATGGAGGGGAGAGATAAAAATCGGAGAAGAAAAGGGTGTTTCAGTGTATGAGACGCATAAGAATCTTGACGGTACATACGTTCCTATCCTTCCTTACCCACCGACCGAGAAGTGCCTTAATGATTATTACTATTACTTGAGATATTACAATGGTGACAGATATTTGGTTACCGGTAATTTGCTTGATGAACGTGGAAGCGACGGCGAACCTCTGTTAAATGATGTCAAGGTAATCGAGAAATTATTTCATTAAATTTGTTTAACTTAAATAATTTGCGTTGTTCACTTTTTCTCATTACCTTTGCGGACATAGTTTTATATAACATTATTAGATATCGTTTAATTAATTTAAAACATTATGGGAAATAAGTATAATGATGATATAAGGTGGCAGAGTATTCCCCTTTACATAGACAATATTTGTCCCTTGAAATTTTACCTTGCAATACCCAAGGATAGTTTAGGCGGCGTTAGGATAATATCGGGTAACGAGAGCAAGGAATGGATTATTAAGCATTATTCCGCAATTTGTCCTATACCTAGGGATGGGATGGATAAATTCGTCAAGGATACCTTTAATTACGGCGAACGTGACACAGTGCTTACGTCGAGACTTGGCATTGGCGACAAGGTATTCTATGACAATGAAATCTTAACTGTGTGTGGTTATACCGAATATGGGGAGGCTATGACCGAGGAAGGTATCATTATAAAGGGTGACACTGTTGAAAGACTTTGATTCTTCGTTGTTGTTATGATAATAATTAAAAAGAGAAGGAGTGGGATTATTGTTTTTGTAACCTCACTCCTTTATATGTTTTAGATAATTTATCTATTAGAACCCGTCTCCTCTTGGTATCATCCCATCGTTATAGTATCTATCTATATCGGCGAATACCCTACGGTAGTCAGGATTTGCGTAACGGCAGCTTTGTTCTCCCTTTGGGCCACCGAGGAAACTCACGTACAGTTCTTCGTCGGAATAGCACCTTATCATTCTTCCTATTACATTTTGTTGCTCGTAGGTCAGTGTTCCTCCAACCCTCAGGTTGTTGTCGAGTATACTTGGGTTTCCGTCCTCCACGAATTGCCATTTGTCTTCCACGCCGTTTATTGAGGTTATGTTGTTGTGGTCTCCTCCTGGTGGCATTAATATTATTGTACCGTCCTTCAAGACGAAACCGTGCATTCCCTTCACGTATTCATCCGCAGTTTGGAACATCCTCTTGCACGCATCGTCAACGTTGTCTATGTTGTTCGCCAATTCGTATGAGATGTCGTCTATCCTATACTCGTAGTTCAGTCTTGGGTCTTTCTTGTATGTGTTTACTACCATTTCTATCAGTTCGTCTGGCATACCGTATGAATCCATCATCGCCTGCGTGTCCTCTATGTAGCCGAGCACGTCATAGTCCGAATTCTTGAACGTCATGTCAAAGAACAGATTGTCGTACATCCATTCGTCTATACTCTCTTGGTTACTTTTGTCAACGTCTCCGTCGTTTATCGCCTCTTGCAGGTCGTCCTCGTCGTACCAACATCTGAAGCTTATCGAATCGACATCATCCCATTCTATGTCCGACTGTCCGTATGATTCCTTGATAATGCTGTGTACTGAGTTGCGTATTATTTCGTTCAGTCTTGCCTCCGTCAATATGATTGTCTTTGTCATTGCGTCTTGTGTGTATTTATTGTACCTTGTTTATAAATATTCGTATGACGTTATGTTTTTTTAACTTAGAATATTCGTATGTTATAAACAAAATCATTATTTTTGCAATAAAATCGATTATTATATTAACGTATGAAGTTTATAAGGTTATGGAAACGGCTATTTGGTAAGTCTATTCGTTTCGACCGCTTGCCTTGCAAAGGAGACCTATTGGATGACAGAATATTCAATGACTTTGACTTACAGATCAAAAGGATTGTTAGGATACTAACTTACGAGATAGGGGACTTGAAATACTTTGTGTATAAGGATGCGTTTGATAGAGGCAACTATATGAGTGTACACGTGTCACCGACGGGAATGTATCATTTGGAAATGTTCTATTACTCAGAAGACGAACAAAAGTTGGTTAACGAGATTAAGGAACATAGGTTTTGTCCGTCGTGGATAAGGCTGTTTCATTGTATTTCCCCCTTGGGAATATCGGCATTACAGGAATAATATGGATGAATTTTACCGTCGGTTGCGCTTGCAATATATGAATTTATTTTAAATAAAATTATTGATATGAGAAGTTTTAATGTTATCGTAGAGGATATAAATCGCAAGGAGTTCGTGCCTTACGACGTTATCCCTTATTTCGTGAATTGTTACAAGGCATTGAAGAAAAATACTGAAAGACCTTCCACCCTTGATGGGTTTAAGGAATTTGTTAAGTCCAAGAGCCTTTATATGTATTGGTCTCGTTGTGAGTATGAGATTATATTAAGCAGTTGGCCTCCGTCGAAGAATGGTCTCGATGATGGTGTAAAGGTTGACGTTCATTGGCAGATTATGATGAATCTTGATATTGTTTCTGAGATCGTAATGGATGAATGTATACATCCGAAGATGAAAAATAAATAGGGTAAAGTTTAATCTGAGCTATTTATAGTATAGAGAATATCCTTTTAGATTTATTATAAATGCTCAGATTAATTAGTAATACAGGACGTTGGGCGAACAATGATTGTTCAATGATTTTTAAGTATGTGTGAATGCTCACCGATTATTTTGAAATAAAATGCAAATATCTTGAAACTTTTCAAAGGTTTCAGATATTTATTATTGTATGAGATATAAGATAAGCAAATATGCAAAGCTCCAAGGAGTATCATACAGGACAATATGGAATTGGCTGTATGCTGGCAAGGTAAAGTATGAAAGGGATGCAACAAACCATGTGTGGATTATTGAAGATGAACCCCAACCTAAAAGGCAACCGTTGGTTGCTGTTTATGCAAGAGTTTCATCTTCAGAAAACAAGTCAAATCTTGACACACAAGCTGAAAGGCTTATATCCTATTGCAATGCAAAGGGATATAAGGTTGAAAAAGTAGTCAAGGAAATCGGCAGTGGGCTGAATGACAACAGGCAGAAATTGGAAAAACTGTTGACAGATGAGACAATCGGCATAATTGTGGTGGAGCATAAGGACAGACTTGCAAGATTCGGACTGAACTACATAGAGAAACTCCTTGGAATGCAAGGCAGGAAAATAGAAATAGTAAACAACATGCAAGGTGAAAGGGAAGACCTGATGCAGGACTTCGTTAGCATAATAACCTCATTCTGTGCAAGGCTGTACGGTCAGAGAAGAGGTAAAAGAAATACGGAAAAACTAATAAAGGAACTTAGTGAAAGACAAGAATGATATTGGCAGAGAAACATATGATAAGAAGGGGAAACCCAATGTTCAAGGAAATAGACAAGGCAGCATACATGTCCAAGAACCTGTATAATGCAACTCTCTATACCATAAGGCAGCATTTCTTTGAGCATAAGGAATACCTTCCGTATGCAAGGCTGAACCACATTTTCTCCACTGAAAGGAACATTGACTACATCTCCCTTCCCGCAAAGGTTGCACAGCAAACGATGAAACTGGTTGACCAAAATTTCAAGGCATTCTTCAAGGGCTTACAGTCCTTCAAGAAAAATCCGAAGAAATTCAAGGCAAGACCAAGGATTCCCAAATACCTTGACAAGGAAGGCAGGCAATGTCTTACATATACGGTTCAGTCAATATCAAAAAGAAGCCTTGAACAATATGGTGTGGTTGTGCCAAGCGGACTTGACATAAGCATAAGGACAAAAGTCAAGTATAATGAACTGAAACAGGTCAAAGTTTCAAGGGCATCTGATGGTTATGTGGTCAACATACTGTATGAAGTGGCTGACACAATGCTACTTCCAGATAATGGAAGATATGCAGCAATTGACATAGGCTTGGACAATCTTGCATGTGTTACAAGCAATGTTGAGGATGTCCATCCCTTTGCAATAAGTGGCAAACGTATCAAGTCAGTGAACCATCATTACAACAAGTGCTTGGCAAAAGCCAAGACACTGTTGGAAAAGAGGAATGGAAGAAATAGTTCAAACAGAATATGCAGGATGGGGCAAAAGAGGAAGGACAGAATAGATGATTATTTTCACAAGTCAAGCAGATATATAGTGAATCAATTAGTTTCCAACAACATAAACACGTTGATAGTAGGCAAGAATGATGGTTGGAAGCAAGACATCAATATAGGCAGTGTGAATAATCAGAATTTCGTGCAGGTTCCGTTTTACCGTTTCATAAACATGCTGAGGTACAAGTGTGCATTGAAAGGCATAGCCTTTCTCACACAGGAAGAGAGCTACACAAGCAAATGCAGTTTCCTTGATAGGGAGGAAATATGCAGGCATGATGATTATCTTGGCAGGAGGGTTAAGAGGGGACTTTTCAGAGCTGCAAGTGGTAGGAAAGTTAATGCAGATGTTAATGGCAGCTATAACATATTGAGGAAATGTAAGCCAAATGCCTTTGATGAGCAATGGTATAATGGGTGTGTAGTTCACCCAGTGGTCATAAGAACCACGAACTGATTTCATTGAATTTCAATGAAATTTGGAACTATATCTCGAAGATGAGAATAAGGCTTTGAAATATCATCTTATTGACGATGAGGGAAATGATATGCACGTCGATGTTTTGAAATATATTGTTAGATAATAGAAATTGGCTATGAATAAGAAATTAAAGAAACTAATAAGCGAATGCGTGAAGAACGTATTGGATGAGACCTCACGCAAACAAAAGGCAGTCCACGCCCTTAATGGGGAAAACAGTAACATCAAGACTATGGCGATATTGACAAGTGAGAATCCTCGTTATGACGTTACTTCCGATGGCGACAATAAGAATAATGGGGAACGGCGTGAGAATTTGGAAAAGGATTTGAAGTTAGGTCATTACGCTTGGTTTCCTGTCAAAGGTCACTATGAAGGTAAGGAAAACTCATATATTGTATATAATATCTCCTTGGATAACGCATTGTATCTTGGACGTAAGTTCGGTCAGGAATCTATAATATTCATTGATGGCTCTAATTGTGAATATTGGGAACAAACAGGTGATGGAAAATATCGAAAGACACATGAGAGGAAAATGTCACAAAGGCTTGATATGAGCAATGCCGATGACTATTTCACACAAGTCAGTAGAGCTTTTAAATTTCAGTTACCATTCTTTGACGGAAGTGATGATAATCAAGAGACAATGGGAGAAAGCATCAGGTATACAAGTAATATCATTTCAAAGAATATGAAATCCATTGCCGAGGCTGACAGAAGAATCAATGAATCCATTAATTCGGTTTCAGGATATAATCGTTTTTGTCATCGTGGAGAATTATATAAGAATAATTTTCAATGGTAGATTAAAAATAAAGTGATTTATACAAAAATATATAATGTTTGACAAAATAGTAAAATGGGCGAGAGAAGACATTGACAAGATATGCCACTATTTAGTTTGTACCTTAATATCATTACTAATTACTTTAACGTTAGGTTTAATCTTCGGCATTACTTTATGGATAAGTGCCTTAGTTGGCATCATAATAGGCGTCGTCATTGGTATTATAAAGGAAAAATACGATTCAAAACATGGAGGTATATTTGACCTTGAGGATTTACTTGCCGACATTGCAGGAAGTGCGTCAGGAGCATTAATTGGTACAATTTTCATTTTATTAACTTAAACAAATTGGGGACTTGATATTTTATTCGTACCTTTGCAAACGTTATTAGAACTTACGAATAAATTTTTATCGAGATGGAAAAGAAAGAAATTAAACCCTTGTTTGGTGAGTTATGGAAACAATTAAAAGTCGTATGTCATATATTAACTGATATTGGAAAAGCATTTGTTGACAGAGTTGAGAAAACAGCAAGTAAGAAGGTAAAAGGAAATCCCATTACGACATTGATAGTCACAAATTCGATATCGGCAGTATTACTATTAGTAACTAATCTCGGTTGGTTTGTAAAATACAAGACTACTGTCAAAGATGGCGACTATATTGAAATGGAAGTTAGTAAAAGAGTTGACCAAGAGAAGATTAGAATCGAAGCCGAGGCTAATGAATCGGCGTTTGCCCGTTATGAGTTCGAAATCGACAGTCTCAGCCAAGAACTAATCAAGATAAAAAGTAAGAGAAATACTTATATTCCACGTAAGAAGACTGAATTGGAAAACGTTAATACTGAGAAAGTGGATGCCGTAAAAGAAAATAATGTAAATGAAACAAAGAAGGCAACTAATGGAGATGATTTTGTTGAAGTAACAGAATAATAAAAAATCCTGTCTATATTGATTTATAGACAGGATTAATTTTTAATATGAAGATATTAGTTTAATAACTTCCGCCTTCAATCCATTCCAAAGCCTTGTCTGTATATGCTTTGGCATCTGTTAATGCTTGTGCTTCAGCAGTAATCGCACGTTCTTTTTCAGTTGTTACAAGACCCTCTACACGAGTGATTTCACTCTTACGATTAGTAGTCTCAGTAGATAAATCATCAGCCGAAGCAATGTCATTTTCTGCGATTGTGACTACTTTATGTGTGGCATCATCGGAATCTGTAACTGTTACATTAACGTGACCAGTTGCCTTAGCCGTTACCTCGGTATTTGCCTTTGTTGCCTTACTATCTACCTCTTGGATTTTATCCTCAAGTTTACCTAAGGTATTATAATCTTCGGCTGCATCACCGAGTAATTCGGTCTTAGCATCTGCAACTGCCTTTGCAACAGAACCTTCCGTCTTGGCAACTGCATCCATTCTTTGCTATCAATGGTACGGTTCCATCGTAACCCCAAGGATCTGTATATATGTTATTCATTGCTGTATTATGTTAATTACTATATTATAAATAGGTTACAAATTAATGATACACCCATAAAATTAAGAACTTCTTTTATTAACGATTTTTTTAAAATTGACAAGTTCTTTTTCGGTTTTTCTTAATATTTGTTTTACTTTTGAAGGATTGTCCCACGTCTTGATCCATTCTTTGTCTTTATTACATAAATCGATTAATTCATGGCATCTTTCAAATAATCCACTATTTTCTAATTTTAATGAAGGTTCAAAACTACCACTATCATCCGAATTAACGATTATTTTTATCACGTGAAGTATTAGACCTATACAATGCCACGCTTCTTCTCCACTATGGCAGTCATTGGTAGTATCCACTAGTAATTTAAATCCTTCATAAATTTTTGCGTGAGGAAACCACGTGGTCTTTAGCCACGTGGAGGAATCACGACCTCCATTTTTTTTTAATAATTATTATAACTTTTCAAAATTACTTACACCCACTTTCGAGCAGCGAGCTGCCCCTGAGTGGCAGGGTGTCGTCAATCACCCGATCGTCCGCAGTCCACTGACTTCGTGACAAGCCCACAAGTCTTCAGCCTGTGGGTAATTGACCATACCATCTGTTAATAGTATCAAGGGTAGAGTCATTTTGATTAAGTTCATATCCCCAAGAGCCTTCGGTCAATATAAAACTATCATTATACGTAAGGTTTTCGTTAAAGTCTTGTTCAAGGTGATTAAAATTCTTATTAAAGAAATCCTTACCGTACAATTGGATTATTTGTCTAGGCCAAAATATTTGCTTAATGTAATCCAATGCAAAGCTTGAGTTTGGATTATCCATTATATTGTATTCTTTGAATACGTTAATTACCTCTTCCTTACTCATTGCCCAAGGACTTCCTTCATCTCGTTTTACAATTCGATTAATTACCTCATCCCAAGATTTGACACTTTCATCCGGTAGAAACAGCTTATCCTTACGAAGTCTTAATTTCTTTTTGCCATTATCATCGGTATTATATTTTATTAAAAAGTCTTTTTCAGTATATCGTTGATATTGATTCTGACCATTCTCACAGACCCATACATATTTTATCATGTTCGGATTAAGGTCGCCCATAAATAACGCTTGGTGTTCATAGTTGTCGAATACACTTTTAGCCATTGCGGGTTTGTCAGAGTTACGAATATAGCTACGGTCTAATTTAACATCTTTTTTCTTATTATAATCCCAATATGTCTCATCAGGAAAATTTCTTGCATCGTCATCATATTTCTGTTTCTGCTTCTTTCTTTCATCTGCATCTCTAAATGGCTGAGGGTTTGACCCTTGGCCAAAATACGAATCTGAGTTATTCCATACAGGTGCTTCCAAATCAGAGGCTTTTACTGTAAATTCAAGAATACACATCGCCTTTGGGTCATAGCCAAAATCCTTGGCTTTGTCAAAATTAACAGTTACGAAGATGCCCAATGGATTCATTCCGTTCTCATACGAGTAAGTACGTGGATGATATTCTTTTCCACTCGTTCCGTTCTTGCATATATCCAATGCAGTTTTCAATGAGCATCCATGGTACACTCTGATTTTATCGTTATTCGTGATTGGCTGTTGGTTATATTTTTCTTGCCAATCTTTACGATAAGGTCTATCCATCCGTGATGTCATATCCCGATTGGCTGCGTCTATATATCTGACCTCATCAAGCTGTTTTCTCGAAAGTTTTATTATCATTATCTTTTTGAATTATTTATATTCATAAATAATTTGTAATTTTAATAAAATTGCTTCATTTTAAAGACATATTAAAATGAAGCAAAAACATTAAATTGAAAAATACTGTTATATTTATATAATATAATATTTATATCGAAATTATGCAGAATTTTAATCGCAAAGAAATCAAAGAATATATCTCTCAGAGGACAAATGAATTAATGAAGGAGTGTATGATACGTAATGGCGTTGATCCTCGTTGCAATAAGGTTAAGAACTTATGTCTTGAAGGATTTAATAATACACCAGACGAAGGCAGTTACAATTATTTCGCAGTCTCAAAATTAACGGGTAAGATAATAAACGCTTGGGATTATAATGGATACGATCCTGAGGACTTAAGGAGATTCAAGAAAGACTATTTTACCGATGATTTACTTGACAATGAACTTGACCCTAAAAAGATAAAGATAATTACTCTAAGAGGTCTCAAAAGATTAGGTATCGATCCTGACGATGATGCCAATTGGAGTAATGGCGATGAATGCCTTATTGAAGGTAAAACTCGCAAAGGAAATATAAGGGAGGACTTCAAGGATTGGAATTATGGAAATGACAATGAATTGGATGAGTCCGAAGATAACGCCTCATTGGATTTTTATGATTTCAACGATATCCTTGAGCGCAACGGATGGTCTTACAGTGCAAGTTATGATGTTTCAAATTCGCAAGGGCAAACAGGCGTAAGATATGTCGTAAATGCCGATGGCAAAGATTCTTCTTCATTCGAGGATCTAGTAAAACAATTGAAAGATGCTGCAAGTTCACCTGATGCTGTTATACCAAGTCAAGGAACAAATCGTAACGCACCTGAAATGAAATCGTTATCAATCATAGTACTTGATTAAAAAAGACTTTCTCGTATTATATATTCGTTTCCTTAGGCATCTTTAAAATGCCTAAGGATTTTTGTCTACTATTTATAATTACATTGGCTAAGAACTGTAAATGGTGAAAACCATCAAGATAAACGAAGATGTATATTATAGATATATAAATGACATAAATCTCATAGCTGAGGATGTCTTCATCAATGGTGTATCGAACGGCAAGAACAAAAATATTGCGAATCTGACCTACAAAAGAAACAATACAGGAGGTCTTACAAGAAATCATGGGAACATGACATCTCTTGATATGCTGAAGACAAATCTAATGGATAATGGAAACGGTCAATCGACCTATGAGGTTAAACTAAAGGGAGGTATCACGTCGTATAACATCACTGATATTAATGGAACTGAAGTAATGCATTATTTTAAGCGCAAATTCAATAATGAAGAAACAAGAATAAAATTAGGTGATACCGAATATGACTTGGAAATGCAGGACACTGAATTTAGGAACTTTATGCAGCAATTCTTGGATAAGGTGGATGCCGTCGTAAATTATCGTGCAAGTCAATTCATTGGTAATAATAAAGACATTACATTTTCACGAGTATACGTATATCCTGTTCCTTCGAGCAGTAATTTTAATACCGAGATGGCTAATCGTATCGTAAAGAATAGCCATACCATAGATGGACTACCGGTTTCGATAATCAATAGTAACCTTTTAAGGAAAGATACTACCAATATTGAGAAAGATGATGATTTTATTGCCAAAAATCAAGACTACTATGATTCAAACCGTTGGAAAAAAGGTGGTAATGGAGGTAGTCATATGCAAGCAGTAGACAATGACTTGAATCGTATGTCCAGATTAGAATCTGTTAAGGCTGAAATTGATAAAGCGAATGAATTTACTAAGATTGAAAATCGTAAACAAACAGGCACCCTTTTGTATCAATTAAACTATGTGCAATCAAGACTTAGTAATCCAGAAAAATATGGTGAACCCACTTTAAAATCAATCAAGAGATTACACGACTTATATATTGAATATCAGGATGCAGTCAAGAATATAACTGTCGTTGCTGAATACTACGATACCATTGCGAATAAATATCATAAACCTCATTTAAAAAAGGTGGCCGAAGCAATTAAGTATTCAAAAGGACCTTCAATCGAAGGTAGAACACAAAGAGTATTACAGATACTGAAAGATTATAATATGACAGACGGTATTCCTCTAAAGCCATATGATATCTGTATGTGGCAGCCTGCAAATTTCCAAATTAAAAAATTAGGAAACGATAGTCGAATGGCCTTACGTAATTATTTCTCCATTAACGATAAGGTGGCGAAGGACGAATTGGGGAATACCGATGACAGTATCGTAGTTATTTTTGATGATAATATATCAGGAGGCGCAACGTTGAGTGATATATGTTACCAATTGACAAAATTGGGTGTAAAATATCTTATACCAATAACTTTCGGTAAGATGAGGACTTCATATAGTCAAGGAATTGGTCAGGTAATAAATGCCCCTAAGAACGGTTTCAAATATTAAAGGATTCATCACAGTACTTTTTGAAACATTCATCGACCAATTCACCATTCAATGAGATATTAAGGTCTTCGAAAGTCATCGTGGGATTACCATCCGTATATTTTTCGAAGTCGGTCTTGATTTCATTCAATGCGTTCTTTACTACCCATGCGAAACTTCTACGTTTCGTTTTTTTCATTCTTCCATTTGATGAAAATTCATAACGAATTTCATCTGAATATTGCCTTAAATATTCATTGTCAACATCGTAGAAATCTGACTTTAATCTATCGATTGTCTCTTTGATAATTTTACGCCTTGCCATAGTGCTTGTTAATTCTTATGGTGCAAAGGTACAAAATAAAAACGGAAACTCCAAGGAATTTCCGTTAATAGACGTTAATGCTTTTAAAGTAATCCTCTTTGTTTGGCTTCGTCTGCCGAAATCTTTACATAGAGACCGTATGCCCTATCTCCCATATAATGAATAGGGTCTACTGTAACGAGGATATATTCAGGTGTTTCTAATAGAACGTCGTCATACTGTTGCACGTCATCATATATCTCGCCTCCACTGTCTTCACCATAGTCCCATTGTGCCAAATAGTCTAACATTCCTTGATAGTCATTGTTATCATACATTTGGTTAAGCGTCTCCATATCATTTTCATCTCCTCGGCCACTACTGCCATCAACCCAAATAACCTCTTGAAGTTTCGCATAGTCCTTTCCCTCGTTGACCATACGTTTCAATTCTTCTGTGACAAGAGGCTTAATTTTATTCTTGAGTTTCTGTCTTTCAGTAATCTTGGTTATTTCTTCATTTACAATATTACAGATTTGTGTCTTAACCTCGTTCATAATTCTTTTTCTTAAAGTATTTTGTTTCATAGCGAGAGTTTAATATTTATTATAATAATAAATATTTATCTATTAAAGATAATGCTTATTTAATGATGATGTCAATTAAAATAGATGAAAATAAATTAAGAGACCTTATAAGGGAAGAATTAAGTAATGTTATCCATAAGGAAAATGGTGTATGGAAAATCCGTGGTCACAAGGGGAAAGGCGATAACGAGAAAGATGGTGATTGGAAAGCGAAATATGCTTCAAAAGAAAAGGCACAGGCGGCTTTAAAGGCATATTTCGCAAATAAATAATTTACGGTATCAAGTTACTATATAATATGTTTAGTAGCTTGATATTTTCCGTAAAATGGAATTGATTTCAGTGCCCACTTTATTTCCTAATTTACGATAACCTTGATTCGTCAGATGAATGTTATCTCTTTGATAATAACCGGTATCCAACAAAGGTGTCTCGACGAAATAGCAATCAATGTGATTCTTCGAAAACTGAGAAATTACAGTAGAAGCTATCGTGGTTCTATTATTAACTATCAATCTATTATCCTCGGTTTTCACCCTATTAGGAATTGGGGCGACAAAAATTATCTTAGCTGAAGGATTAAATGTTTTTATTTTCCGATAGAACCAATCGTTCTCCTAGTTTAATTACATAATATTTAACATCCTTTTCGGCACCCCATTCGATTTTTCCTGTCGAAATTGTAATGTCTTTTATAGCGAACAACATTTTAGGTGCATCTGAACTATAACCGTGACGAAATTCAACGAAGTCATATTTACGGTCTTCAAGACGTTTAGTCCAATACGGCTTTATTTCACGATATTCCTCGGTTTTATTTCCGCTGTTAATTAAATCGAACCATTGTTTCTTCAATGTAAGATATAAAATCTTACTTTCTCTATTGATATAATTTTCCATATTTTATTAAATTAATTACTTTTTTTGGTAAAAGGCTTGAAATTGTATTGAAATGCCTATTTTTAATCTCATTTCTAATGAATGTTGAACTGACGGTATTGATCGGCATCGAATTTAAGAAATTTACGCCTTTGATTTTTCCATATTTGTTAAAATTAGTAACTTTATAATCCAATTTTACTAACTTTTCAGTCCTTGGGCATACATAAATTTCGAAATTCCTCAAAATCTGATAGTAATTTTTAAAACTTTCAATATTTGCAAAATTATCCTCGCCTAAAATTAAAGCAATTTCGTATTCTTTACCTTCGATTTCTTGCGATTTATTTAAGGTATCGCAAGTATATATCCGATTTTCTTGACTTTCGTGGAGTAATTCATATTCAATACAATTGTAATTAAGTCGACCATTATCTTTTATAGCCTCTCTGATTAGATTGCATCGATGTGGGAAATCTAATAACATATCTGAATGTTCTTTAAATGGTGAATTTGGACTTATCACGAAATCCACTCTATCAATATCCGTATTATCCAATATATAATTTGCCATCGATAAGTGACCATTATGTATCGGATTGAATGTGCCGAAAAAATATCCTGTTTTAATTTTATTGTTCATTGCTTTTATATTTAGATAGCTCTTCCTCTAGTTGTCTAATTCTTTGTACCATTTCATAATATTGCTTATATGATATAATCTTAAGTTTACCTTGATTCGATTTTGTTATGAATTTTTCAGCTTCTAAGTCGTAACGACTATCATACCTTACTTTTTCAGCCGATTCATCTCGTTCTTTTTCATTCAAAAATAAACGTATTCGTTTCAATCCCGATCTTGCGATTTCTTGATAATCGGTATCTAAATCGCATTGTATTCTTGGTTGCATTATTGCGTATCCAAATATCATGAGACTCGTAAATTTAAAATTTAAACAAACTTTTTATCAATTGCAAAAGTAATATTTTATAATGAAATCACCATATTTATTATTATAAAATAAGTTAAATAAGATGTTAATAAACTTAAATGAAAAAAGTTTAAGAAGTATAATAAGAGAAGCTATAGCTAAAACGATTACATATAAATGACCGAATATGGATGTTGATTATCCACAAAATAGTAGGACTGCCCCAAAGATTTCGATAGATGAATTCACAGCTAATATGGGTAAGGTATATAAGAAACATTGTCGTAAAAGTGATAACCCAAATAAATACGACAATAAGAAAATCACAGCCGGTCAATTTATTGGGGCAATGAGGTACAATTCGAACGCCCCGAAACATTTGAAAAACGATTTAAATAAAATCGAACACGATGAAGAAAATTTCGATATAATAGGAGACATTAAAACTGCTGATGGTGTTCCATTTATACAAGGTCAATTCGGTGGAGATTGGGAAGCTGCCATATTTTTCGTCGTGTATTGGGACGGAAAAGAATTCAGAGGTTATATCCCAACCAAGGGTAATGCGTTCGACCGTTTCAGAAAGATTGCATTAGGTAATGATGATGAAGAGGATACTAAATTCCTCAATAAGGTAAGATATTACGATCCTGGAAATGGACGTGATGCAAATTACAATAAAGAGGAGTGTATTAAGGATTTCAAGCATCGAATAGGTTTATAAAAATAAAAAATTCGCATAATGATATTAAAATCATTGTGCGAATCATTGTCACAAAGTAAACCTAATTACTTTGAAAATGCTGTAGAATCAACACTTGCTGAATCTACATTTGTAGTGTCTACCTTTACTGAGTCAACCTCATCTGATGACTTTGTTGCTGAACTACCACAAGAAGTGGCAAAACTAAGTGCTACCATAGTGATAGCAAAAAATAAAATCTTTTTCATTTTTTTTTATTAAAAATTTAAATTATTAAAATAATTATGTCTATCTTTTAAAAAGACGTTGCAAAGATACTACATTATGCCCAAATATCCAAATATTTTTCGTTAAAAATGATGTATTTTTGACACATATCAATTAGTAGTCTCCTTTTCCCACCTTTTTTGATATTTCTTATAATTCTGTTCGAAGGCATCAAAATACGTTCTATCTATTTCGCAGCCAATAAATTTCCTATTGTTATGAATGGCAGCAAAGCCTGTTGTACCACTGCCCATAAATGGATCAAAGATTGTATCACCTTCATTACTCCAAGTCAATATATGGTCTTCCGCCAATTTATATGGGAAAACCGCAGGATGTTTACCTTCATTAACATTAAAGCCTACGGTATATTTCCATATGTTGTTACGTGGTGAAAAATCTGGAACTGGTTTAATATTGTTCGTTGGTATTAACTCACCGTCCTTATTATATTGTGTATTATTTCCCCAATTGGTATGTCCTGCCCATTTATTAGGTTTGTCGCAGATAAGATTACAAGTTCTTATTTTACCTTTGACGAACACAAACATATATTCAAAAATTTGAGTGTAACGTTTACTTTTTCTTGAGGACGGAAACGATGAGCTATTTTTTTCATACAGCATAGTATCGTGTAATTTGAAGCCAAGTTCCATAAAGTAGAGGGCTTGTTTGAAAGAAGTACCAGTTTCACTACCATTAATGGTTGCATCACCAACGACCCACACAACTACGCCACCATCCGAAGTAATATCCCATAATCCTTGAGCTACTTGTTTAAAAATGTCAAAATTCCATTCAGATGAATTATTATAAGTTCTCAAATCATCATATGGAGGCGAAGTTACAGTAAGGTCGACTTTTACGTTATTTAACTTAAGCCTCCTCATAGTTTCTCTACAATCTTCATTAAATATCTTTATATTTTCCATTTGTTATTATTGATTTAATTAATCTTTTTTTATTCGAATAATATTCATCTGCATTTATCACCCATGAAGGTAATTTACCTTGTTTGTAATATAACAATCTTACACCATTTTCGTTACATAATTTATATTTTCTATTATCGCATTCCCTTACATAATCAAACATTTCTTGAGGCGTTTTTATAGTACTGCCGAAATTGCAAGGTTCAAAATGTTGTATCCCTTGACATTCAATAGCGACATTATAATCAGGTAGGTAAAAGTCTAATGTCTGTAAGCCTAACCATTTAAAATTTTTCTCATATTCAAATTTTATATTATATTCTTTTAATAAGCAATATATTTTCCGTTCCAAATTGCTCATTTTACATAAAGGACAGCCATGCCCTGATAAATGTGAATGCGGTGACTGTAAAAATACTCCGTGCTCTTTTCCATTTTTATCTGCTTTGTGACAAATAATCTTAATAGGCATATCGTATCCATTGTATTCACTTAATTGATAATCATATTCGTCTTTATGAATGCCTTTAGCCTTTTTAATAAAGTCTTCAATTGTGAAACTCATTTTCTCCTTTACCTTTTTAATACCACATTTCGGACAGCCATGACGACTAAGAATGTAATTAGGCTTCGTCCAAAATTCACCATGTTTAGGGCATATCATTTTTATATTCGTGTGAGAATTAACATAGAGTGCGTCATTAGCGACATATATCTCTCCATTATGTATCTCATTCACTTTATCTTTAAATTCTTTTGTGGTGTACTTAATACCGGTCTTACAGCATTTGTGGCATCCGTGCCCATTTAAATGTTTATACGGTGTCTGCCAAAATTCTCCGTGTTCGGGGCATATAATACAGACTTTGACTTTTGCGTTAATATATTTTGTCTTTGAATAATTATACTTATTTCCATGTACTTTTTTTTGCCTCTAAGATAAATTGCCTCGTAGTTTTTCTTGCAGTCATTGGCAATTTACTCTTTATTTAATAATTCCATTGCATTGCCATCAGCGCACGCAGCTTTTAGCATGAGAGCTAATGCACCATTGCCTTTATTATTACTCATATGTCATCTTATATATAAAATGTTGTCACAAAGGTAGTACTTTTTTGTGACAACATTATAATCTTTATCGTTAATTAATCTAAAATACTTGGTTTTTCAACCTCTTGCCATTCATTGTCAAACCATTTACCGTTAGAGTTTGACCTAATTCTCCATATTGGTGTAGGCTTGTTCGTCTGACAAGCGATAGCTTGACCATTCTTCCAATCCTTTAATTGATATGGATATTTAGTTATTGCTTCCTTATCACTCTTAAAATTCTCAATATTGTTTTCGACATCATAAGTTTCTTCGATAGGAACAATACAATAATAGGTATATTCTCCTCCGCTAGATTGATCAGCACCACTATTGCGACTCGCCCAAAAATATATTCCCCAATCATTGTTGTTTGAATAACTATTCTTAGGCATCCCTGGTTTAATAACGCCATCGGTTATCTTCGCCGAACTATTATGATGCATTATAACGTTGTCGCCCACTTGGAATACCTTTCCCATAAACTCTTGATGTTTCTGCTCTCTATAACCTTGAGTAGCATCATCACCGTCATCGACGAGATAGTTTTTAAATATCAATGCAAATATACCATTTTTATATTCATCATTGAGTCTTATTTTATCGAAACGACTATCAAACAGCGAATAAAAGTATTTTCCACCATCAGAGCCTTTAGGGTCAGCGTTTATAGAAAGGTAATTACCTATGAAACTACTAAATCCTATTGAATTAATGATTTCTTCTGTATAGTCGGGATAACATAGGATGTATTTTCTTTCGTTCTTACGCCAATCAGAACCTCCATATATAATTTCACCTATGAACTGCCACCCGTTAGTGTCAGCATTATCAACACCAATCTCGACAGTGCCTTTATCGTTATGCACCGTGTATTCAACTAATCGTTTAAACCTATCACGATAATCACTATATATTTTTGACATTTAATTTAGAATAATATTTTATTATAGACCTCTTGCACATATGCAGATAGCATGTTTGCCATTGATTGATGCCGCTTCATAAGTTTCTATACGCAATAAACGTTCAATACTTTCATTACTAAGTCCTTTTATTCGTTCTTGCTTTCTATCTTTGAATGTCATGGGTTTATCGATTTCATAATTATTGTCGCCATTATCCAATTTATTAAACCTATCAGGATCAGTCTTATCTATTTCTTTACCATCAGTAAAGCTGAAGCCTTTATTACCTATTCGACTCATAAACATCGATTGTATATTTTTACGAAATTGTCCACTGCGAACAGTATTCTTATAACCAGGATAATCATATGTATTAGTCCCTATCAAATAACCCTCTGTTGTTCCTTTTGGCGAATACAAGAAAGAATCTTGATTATAATATTCAGAAAGTTTAAATAAGACATCCTTGAAATTAGGGTCATTATTACGATTGACGACAAATAAGGATTCTTCTTGCCCTTCGATGCCACTTTCACGGTATGTGCCTCGAACCTGCGTTACGCCATAACCATATTTAAGTAACTTAGCCTTTAATTCACGATTATAAAACTTTTTTTCTTCGGTACTAAATTTGTCACCGACATTAAACATTGCATCAGTTACAATCTTGTTTCCTCGATGCCCTTTTTCGTGAGTAATGTGTTTAGGTGTAAAGGTTTCTTTTGTCACATTTTGTAATGTGTCTCGCCACGCTGTTATTATTGCGCATTCCTCATTCTTGATATATTCTTCGATGCGGTTAAGGGTACTTTCATTGAGCATTTTGTTAATACTTTCACGGATGATACTCTTTAGCTTATTTTCGTTTAATATAGTTGCCATATTTTTTGTTTTAAAATTTATATTTAATTATTTAAAAATACCTCTCCGAGTGTTTCTCTTTTCATTCTATCAAAGTAAGTACTTGGACCCGGTACAGTATACATTTTACTTTCAAACTGAATATCTGCCGTGAATCTTTGTGGCTTAGTGTCAAGACCCATTTCCTTGGTATCTCGTTTACTTCTATTTACAGTTGTATAATATGTTTGTGAGAAGTCATTTATTTTAAATTTTTTAGTGGACGTTTTGTTTATTTTTACACCTTCTCCGTTAACCCATATAGGAGCTTCGTCAGGCGCTTGAATATAAACGCTGTCTTGCTGATATTCATTACACAAATGTAATGCGAATTTGAACAATTTCTCGAATGGATAATAGTCGGTCGCATAATGTTTACCGTGACAGTATACAATGTATGACGGCTCAAAGCTATCAGTAACATCATCACTTCCGTGATAACCTCCGAATACCGGGGTATATGCGAATGGAGATTTCTTCAATTCATCCTTTAAATCGGCTTCAGCTTGTTTATTACGCTGTGAAAGCCATTGCTTCATTACCTCGAAATCTGACGGGTTATCAATTTTATTTTCATTACACCACTGTTCGTATTTTCCAGTCAAATCATTATGAGGATTACTGCTTGAAATTTCACTACGGTTTGCTGAAATTATTATAAAACCATATTTACCATGACTAAGTATACGATTAATTCCTGCCTCGTTTATTAGTCTTAACCCTTTTTTGAAGAAAGCATATTCGTTTATTTCTTTATTAGTCATACTTTTAAATTATTTGATATTAAATAAATATATAACGAACAAACCTTGCCCGTCATATATTATTTTATTCAATTTATTTTACTTAAATTCTTTGGCGATTTCATCTGCCAAATCGATCTTTTCCCAAGGATAAAAACTTTCCAAATCTTTATTTTCATTCACGTCAACACCATAAAATCCATAAATTTCGTTAAATTGATTACGTGGGAACGAATAATCGAACTTTGTCATTATACCATAAGGAGTCAAATTGACTTTCTTTTGTATCCACTTTTTAAGGGCTTCAATATTAACACTCTCGATTGCGCTTCCAAGTTCGATATTCACCGATGATGGTTCAGGTACACCAATCACATATGACAATTCGACTTTGGCAGTCTTTGCAATACCAGATGCAACGATATTCTTGGCAATATACCTTGCCATATAAGCAGCAGAACGGTCAACCTTAGTATATTCCTTGCCCCCAAAGGCACCTCCACCTATGTTGGAATAGCCTCCATATTGATCAACTACAAGTTTTCTGCCAGTAACGCCACAATCAGATATTGGGCCACCTATATGCCAAGCACCACATGGATTGACTGCGACTTCAATATCGCTCTCTCTTCCCTTGAGGTATTTATCAAATGTTTTATTATCTATGCTGACGGCGTTACTGAATATAGCTTCTTTCACAGTATTTCTAACCGTCTCAACGTCGACATTCTTATCATGCATCGTTGACACAAGGATGTACTTAACCTTGTTCTCGTATCCATCATGTTCGATAATTACTTGCGATTTAGTGTCAGGACCAAGACCCTTATCTCTCTGTTCTGCGACCCATTGGCAAATCTCCTTTGCCAAATAGTGTCCCAAAGGCATATATACATCAGTATCATCAGAGGCAAAACCCACGACAAAACCTTGATCACCAGCACCAATAATCTCATCACTCTTATCCACACCATTATGAATCTCCGATGACTGCTTTCCTATAAGGTTAATAATCTTAATATTCTCAGGCTGAAGATGGTGATTTGAAGGGAAGCACAAGTCCTTAAACACTGAACGAACAATTGTATCATAGTTAATAACAGCATTTGATGACACCTCACCTCCAAGAACAACAATATTATCCTTAACCATTACCTCGATACCTGCACGAGTATTCTTATCGCCCTTGAGGTATGCATCCAATAGGCTATCGGCGATGGTATCAGCAATTTTGTCAGGATGACCACAGCTTACAAATTCACTTGTAATAATTTTTTTACACATAAAATTAATTGTTTTTAAAATGTTATTTAAATTAATATTATGTAGTGGAATCTGTCTTTGAAAATAGATTTTTAGCGTTTTTATCGAGGTGCAAGCACTACAAATCCCCTCGTTTTGTTTTACGGTTGCAAAGGTATGAACTATTTTCGAATTAACAAAATATAATTTGTTAATATATCTTAATCCTTATTGAAGGAAAAGAAATAATTGTCATATTTTTCAACTAAAGCCTTTGCATATTCTTTAGCTCCAACATTAGTCTTAAATCCGATTTCAGTCTTGGTACCATCGGATAATTTCAAAACTACTTTAGGATATACTTTTATCTCTTTGGTAATGGGGTCATAATATTCAAAAGAATCTAAATGTCCTTTTATGTTATCCTCAGTATAATAAGGTATCGTCTCGTTATGCATAAAATACCTTGATGGACGATACACATCGGCATTTCGGTTTAATGAATATAATTTGTTACGGAATATCCAATTTATGATGCCTTTTACGCTATTAATTGGATAATGTTTCCATTTGTCTGATATGGCTTCTTCGACAACATATATTCTATTAATTTGTCGTATGTTATAATAATCTATCATTTTGATTAAAAAAAATTTCTAAAGCAAGAAAATTACATATATTTTTTCAAATGTAACAAACACTTTACCTTTTCTTTATCTTTATTCAAATTCTCCCAATAAGTTTTCTCGTCAAGCAAATGATTAATTTGCTCGATATCATCCTTATCGGTATTCTTTATTTTATCATTAATTTCTTCAATACGCTTGTTCATTGTGTGATAATACTTTAATGTATCACGTATTTCATAATATTTAAGGTCACACACCATCCATATGAATATCAGTACACAAGCTATCAGATAATAGATTAAGAATTCTGTCATTAGAATAATATTATAATTTTCTATTGGTAATCTTTTCAAATATTTCCTTATGGTCAATTGCAATGTAAAATGCAAGTCCAACGAGGAACACGGCAAGCCAAGATGTCAAAGATATTAAAATATCTTCTAACCATTCACGTTTGGTCATTGATTTCAAACCTCCATCATTACGATGGTAAAAGATACTCTCCCATACAAGGGTAGCAAAAAATGCGATAAAAACACCGAGTAAATACATAATCTAATTTATTGTTTAATTGAATTAATATTGCAAAGGTATAAAAAAAGTCGGAATACCCAAAATATTCCGACTTAAAAAAGTTTAAAAAGCATTCAATTATTTCATTTTTAACGGTAAATGTTTACTGATTACCGTATTTTCTAAGGTTTCCAATAACCATATTGGCGATGTTCTGTCCTAAGATACCTTTCTGTACGAGACTTTGAATTGTCTTAATGGCTGTTTGTGCATCACTAATGTTTGACTGTTGCACACCTGCGTCATAAAGTGACTGACCGTAATCTTTTGCTCCTTGCCAAGCATTCTGTGCGCTGTTTGCAATTCGATTGCCCATGTTCTTGGTACCTTGTACCACACGGTTTTTCATATTGGACATTGCAGAGCCTGCGTCACGGCCGAATTTTTTAGCCATACCTCCAAGGAACGAGCCTAACCCCTCGTCTTCTATTGCTTCTGTTATACATTCACTGATGATGTTGTGTAATTCACTCTCAGTAAGTCTAAAAGTCTGTTTCATAGATAAATTAAATGTTTAATATTATATAAGTATTAGTCACATTTATAAAAATTACATTTTAATGACGACTTTACTTTGTTGCATATGTTGTACTGGGTGAGGCTTCAAAATAAACCATGTATTTCCATTGTCATATGAAAATTCCCAAAAGGTATTGCTCATATGGTCGGTCATCTTTGATTTATTCTTGAATGTTTCAGATGTAATCGTCCTAAAACGTAATGTTTTTCCGTTTCTTACTGCTGCACCATTCAAGGTATCTATTGCCGTCCTGAGACCTTTTTCACCTCCTGCTCCACGGCCGAACAATTGCAAGGTACTGCTGATTTTATCAGTTCCAAAGTTCTTTACCTTATAGAACATAAATTTATTGTCTGATACTATGATATTTACCCCTTTGAAGTTTGCCCCATTATAATCTACTGTCGATGGTTGCCTTAAAACATCATTTGGTGTATGCCCCCCGTTGTCGACTGCTAATGGATTTACCCCAAGTTCACGATTTGTTTTATTTCTTGAAAATAAAGGCGTAGCCGAGTCATCGTAATATCCTTCGTCAATGAGGTCTTTAATGGTTTCATATTGGCTTTCAGTTAATTTAATGGTATTGCCATTAGTATGTATTTTTGCGAATAATCTCATTCTTGATAAGTGTTTGTATTATTCAATAAATATAGCCTCATAAGACTATTTATATATAGTTAATTATAAAGTTATTTACCAAATGGATAATACTAGCGATTTAAGACGATATGACTATGGTGACTATACACCATTATCTTCTCGTTGTGAACAGATTAAGGAGTATCTGGACACAAAGTTAGATGGTATGGATTCTGGACATATATCTACGACAATACGTGATAGCGTAAACGAAAATATGTGCGACATAAAACACAGATTATGTCACACAAATTGCCATATTGAGAGCGCAAAAAATGAGATAATCGAAAAGGTTGAGCAAGGCAAAAGTCAATGTGTCGCATTTCACGCTGACACTAAAGAGGAGATAGCGAAAGCAATAGACAACATTAATCAACACACTGATAATAAATTCAATGAGATTGACTTTGAGCAGAAATTTAGTGATTTGAACGAGCAAATAAAGTCATTGAATAATTTAAAGTTAGGAGAATACAATGCATAACAATTACTATGATTATGGCTTCTGTGAAAATAACCCAGCAGTTGTCAAGAGTGACGTAAAAGGTATTGACGATAAGATTATCGGCAATATTTATACTCTTCAAGAGGAAGAACGTGCATGGAAAAAAGAGATTAAGCAACACATCATTAATGAACACGAGGAAACTCGTGAAAACGTCAATGAACATACAACCAACGAAGTTACTGATGCAAAGAACGCAGTAATGGAAAAACTTAATGACATTGATACCAAGTTAAGCACGGCAGCGAATAATATTGTGTCAATCAAGAATAGTCAGGATACTCAAACTGATTTATTGAATACAATAAATAATAAAATTAAATAATTTTTTTGCATAATGAATAACCCATTTGAATATAATATTCACGAACAGAGAGAATGTGTTTCTTTCTATGAACAGCGCAATGCAAAGTATAAAGAAACCGCCGAACAAGGTTTCGATATTAATGAAAATATGTCATTTAGAGAAAATATAGAACCGCCTACCCCTCAAATAATGGAGGTAGACGGTTACGAACCACAAAAAGTCTAAAATAATTCTTCCAAATCAGACAGCAGTTTATTATTGCTGTCTTTTTTATTAGCTACTGTCTTCATCTTTTTTTCTTTCTTCGTTTTTGGTAGTTCAACTTTTTCCATCTTTTTTAGACGAGCTTTTGCCATTTCGACACTGTCATTTCTCAGCAAAGGTACACGACCTATAAGGGTACAGACCTTTGTTTCGATATAATTCAATTCATTGATTATATCTTCAGGCTCTGACATACTACCGGTAGGTGGTACTTCCTTTTCTGAGATAAAGCCCAAGACTTTTTTTGCCCTCGTGTATGCGACATACATCAGATTTTTTTCTTGTATTCTTTCCCATTCGTGATGACAATTCTTTGACGGCATTGATGAGTGACACAATATATATACATTGTCAGCTTCAAGACCTTTAGATTTATGTATCGTTGATAAACATACCCCTTTGGATTCCTCTTTGAAAATCTTTCGTATACGTTCCTTAAGTTCTGCTTTTGAAGTACAATTAAATGCCAACACCTCCAACGCCTTGAGCGTATCATATTGTTCCATTATATATGATGATAATGTCGCATCATCAATGTCGAGACCACGTTTTTCAACGAGTTTATCCCTTGCATCAAATAGTTTATCATATAATCTTGCGAACACTCCATCTTCTTTTAATGTAACATTTAATTTCTCGAACTTTACACTATCGAGTAAATTAATTAGGTTAGTGCCTATATCGAGACCTTTAATATAACAATTTATGCCTTTTTTTATGAGTTTAGCATATACTTTTAACAATGGTGCTTTTGAACGAGCCAATACCATATCACCATCTTTAAGACAAGAAAGTTTACATCCATTTCTGATTTCACCATTAATGGCATCATCTTTCGCAAGAATATCTTTGACAATAGACTGAGAAAATTCAATAATTTTTTTACCACAACGGTACGAGACAGGTAAATTGAATACCTGGGTGTTCTCACTCTCGCAAAGTTTCTTAAAATTGTCCTCGTGCGAGCAAGCAAAGAGATTTATGCATTGTTTTTCATCACCTACACAGACCCATCTGCCAACATTAGGCTTAACGCATCTTTTGAATAAGGCTATCGCTGCGACAGAACTATCTTGAGCCTCATCAAGGAATACCCAATCGTATACCATCCCTAATGGTTTTAAATCCAATGCCGTAGGCAACCATAACATATCGGCATAATCGATGCTGTTTACATTGTCTTTGCCCCATTGCAGACAACGTTTGACAACTTCGACTTCATTCGCAATTATAGGAATATCATAACGTTCAATTACATTGTTAATATCGTCATCTGTTTCACATAATGACAAACGAGAAAAATCAATCAAAGTTAAGATATTCTCAGTATACTCGTTAATCTGATGTTTTTCAATATTGGTTTCTCCATTATTAATACCCGTTATATCTAGGAAATTACCTTTAAGATATGTTCGGTATTTGTATTCATCAACTATAATGTCATTACCAAGATTGCGACGTATCATTCTGAAACCTAAACTATGCGTCGTATACGCCATACAATTTGAATTACTCTTTAATTTTTCATTCAATTCATCTGCAATGGATTTATTGAAGGCAATAAAAATTGCCTTCTTCGTTTTCGGAATAAGTTTCATTGCATTTACGATAGTAAAAGTTTTCCCACTACCTGCCTTCGCCGAAATAACTGCATTTCCGCTACCATTTGTTATGAAATCAAATATCTTTTCTTGATAAGGACTTGGTGTAAAATCTAATTTTCTTCTTACTGCCATTATACTCTTAATTTAATTATTTGACTATTCTCATCTTGAAATTTTGCGGCGTTTTGTAACAAGAAATCCGTAAAGCAATTAATTTCATCAGCCGTTTTAATTCCAAGAGTATCCAGTAACCTTTGTACGCTGTCATTTATCTCTTCCTGCTTGAAACGCTGAACGAACTCAATAATATCAATATCACCTTTCTCTGGTTTCTTCAACGTAATTATGCAGCGATTTAATAAAAGATGTATTCTAATTAACGTGTCGACTTTTATTACATAATAAAGACGTTCGTCCATCAGTGCTGAAAAGTCTTTTTCTGTTAAACCTAATATTAGGCACATTTCATCATCACTGAGTTTCATTCTTTCTTGAAGACCCTTGATACTGAGCATTGTGTCTTTTTTTACCTTTGCATAAACATCGTTAGCGATATTGGCCAACGACGTCACTGTATTGTTCTTTTTTTCCATAAAAATGTTCTATTTTTCTATTAATATTTTATCCTACTGATAATGGGGCTTTAATTGACGGGTAACTATTGTAGTTTTGAATTTCAAAATCGTTATATGTAAAGTCATCAATATCTTTAACATCTGTATTCAATTTTAACGTAGGTAACGTATATTTGTCAGGATCACGGGCTAATTGTTCCATTACAGCATCTATTTGATTGCAATAGATATGACAGTCGCAACCTACATAAAGTAATTCGCCAACATTCATCCCTACCACTTGAGCCAACATGTGTACCAAGAATGCCGCAGAAGCAATGTTGAAAGGCAAACCGAGAGGTACATCAGTAGAACGGCAATTTAATACACAGTTAAGACATTTCTGTCCTTTTTCATCGATTGTCACATTGAACTCATAGAGAATATGGCAAGGATAAAGTGCTGCCTCATTTACGGAATTAGGGTCATAACAAGTTAAAATTATTCTTCTTGAAAAAGGATTAGTTTTCAGTTCATTAATGACATATTTAATTTGGTCGATGTCATTACTACCGAAATGTCTCCATATAGTAGGATACATATTGCCTAGATCACCATAACGGTATATATCTCTATTGCCGAACAGCATAGAATTATCACCATCTATCTTTGAAATAAATTTATCGAACGAAATAGGTACAATTTTCTGTGTCCTAAACTCTTTAACATCGTCGTTGAAACAATCATCTAGATTATACTCATACTTATACTTATCACACAATTCGGTATAATAACGGTATGCATCCTTGTCCCATATATGGACATTTTTCTCCTTTAGATATGCGATATTAGAGACACCTTTCAAGAACCAAAGCAATTCCTCGATGATACCACGATAGAACACTTTCTTTGTAGTCAACAAAGGAAAGCCTTCTTTAAGGTTAAACCTCATTGTCTTTCCGAACAACGATAAAACTTTACCACTTCTTGTGTCTTTTTCGACACCATGTTCCAATATATCATTTAATAACGACAAGTATTGTCTGTCTACGGTATTAATGTTTTTCTCCATGACCTATATTTTTATTTCTTCTTTATTTTCATCTGTTTCATATTCGATTTTATCTACGACATTTAATGAGTATGCGATATTCATCGACTTAAATAGTGAGAACAATGATACTTTATTTTCATTTCCATGATAAATTACCTTATCACCAATTTTTAATGTAAATTCACTATTCTTCTCGTCATAATCCACCTTATACACCAAGTCCTTCATTTGCGTCTCTGAGATATTTTTCTCACTTTCAATGAAGTCATCTTTAAGTTTCGTTAATTTATCAACATCAGTATCACTAATTCGTACACCTTTATATTTCTTTATTATCGAGGTATTAACGCTCTGTCCATTTGATTGCGCTGTCTTAAAGGTAAGATAGTCATTAATGTCTACATCTTTATAAATGTAAGTTCGACCATTTTTAAACACTATCTTTAACGTCTTTGAACTGCTGTCAGGGTTGTCATAGCATTTGCTAAAAATAACATTGGAACTATCATACCAAGTGTAATCCTGATTATCCAAATATTTGTTATAAACTATCATATAGAAAAATACTTTATCTTTTCGTGTGCAAAGATACTACTTTAAATCAAAGAATTACAGGAATGATTGAAAAAAGTTTGTTAAAACATTATAATTTATATAACGACTAATGACTAATGTATTAGTATATGAGTAAAGAAATAACGAAAGAACTGAAAAATATTTTTACATATATAAAGGATGATTTATCTTCTGAGTTTCCAAAAAGCATATTAACTCCCGAATATTTTATATTGGCAGTGTTGACTAACAGAGATTGTACAGCTTATCGTATATTATCGAGAGTAATGTTAGGTGACAGTATTAATGTGATGGTATCATGGTATCAAAAATATCTGTCTGATAATTCATCACCATTAGTTGAAGGTAAGGTAACATTAGATAAAACGTTTGATGATTTTGTCAAAGATGCTGAGAAATTGTCGGATGAAACAATGTCTAACAATATCAGTTCGGCACATCTACTGTGCGCAGTATTCAAGAAGAAAAACGTCATTTCGGATAGTTTCAAGATAGTTAATGTGGGTTATCAGCAAATACATCGTTATTTGATTAATTACTACTATTCTCTCAGACCACACAAACCGTCGAATAAACCAAAGAATGATAAAGAAAACCATCAGATTCAGAAAAAGAATAATGAAACTATTAAGCAAAAGAAATTCAATACAACCGACAATAATGTAGAACGTAATACAATAAACTTAAATACTCTTCATAATGAAGGTAAATTGGATCCTTTCTATGAAGGGGATGATTTGTATAAACGAGTATTTCAAGTGTTTTCAAAAAGAAAATGTAATAATGTGGCTATTATAGGTAAATCGGGAGTAGGAAAATCGTCTTTTGCTCGTAATTTGGCATCGTTCATTGAGGAAGGAAAGGCACCTGAGAATTTTGAGGATAAAAAAGTTGTCGAGCTTGAAATGGATAAACTGTTTATGAATACAGGAATAAGAGGGGTTTTCGAGAGCAAAATGGCAAACATTATTGACGATGCAACAAAATCGGGTGAATACATATTTTTCATCGATAACTTATCTTCCATATTCAATGTTGCGAACAAATCAGAAAGCGATGTTGCGGGAATTTTCAAAAAAATAATGGAAAATAAAAATATTAATTTCATTTGTACTTCGACAAGAGAAGTATTTGATGAAATGTGTGAGGACTATTATTTCTTGAAGAATGATATACAGCCTATTATACTTGACGAACCTGACAAAGAACAGTCATTTGAAATATTAACGAAATTAAAGGACAAATTAGAAACCTTCCATAATATCAAATATGATGATGATGTCATTAAGACCTGTATTTCATTATCAAAGGATTATTTAACTGATACCCCTCTCCCATTGTCTGCAATAAACGTGATGGATGAAACTGGAGCGAAAGTCAATATCGAAACGATGAATAACGGTATATTCGATAGATTAAACGATGAAAGGGCTGAACTTATTTATCAATTTGTTAATTATAAAAATCATAATCAAAATGATACTGATTATTACGATAAATTAGACGAATTTGTAAAGAAGAGAATTGAGCTTGAAAACCGAATATCAGAAGAAATGAAAAAGGATAGATTGGATAAACAGCCTTTGATAATAAAAGATGAAGATATTAGAGAAGTCGTTTCAACCTTATCAGGATTACCTTTGGAAAAATTAAACGATAACGAAAAGGCACGTTTAAGAGTTTTGGAGGATAATTTGAAAGAAGATATCATAGGTCAAGACGAGGCGATAAAAATTATCTCCAAAACAGTGCGTAGAAAACGTATAGGTATCCGCAGCAAGGGTAAACCAATAGTATTCCTATTCGTAGGATCGACCGGTACTGGTAAAACTTATATGGCGAAGAAAATTGCAGAGAAAGTCTTCGGAGATGAAAAATATATGGTAAGGCTCGATATGTCCGAATACAACGACGAAACCAGTACGAATAAATTAATCGGTAGTTCGAGCGGTTATGTCGGATATAATGATGGTGGCGTTCTGACAAATGCTATAAAAGAAAAAAAGTATTGTGTACTGTTGTTAGATGAAATCGAAAAGGCACATACGAAAGTGTTCAATATGTTCCTTCAATTATTCGATGAAGGTAGAATAAGTGATAATAAAGGCAATGAAGTTGATTGCAGAAACCTTATCGTGGTAATGACATCGAATATTGGCGCGAGAGAAAGTCTTGAACATGGAAAACCCATAGGCTTCAATTGTGGCGATATTGAGGACAATAAAAGAAGGATAATTAATAAAGCACTTAAAAATAAGTTTTCGCCTGAATTTCTTAATCGTATAGATAATATAATTAATTTCAATACTTTAACAGAAGATAATCTCAAGGCAATTATCAAATTGGAATTGAATAAATTGAGGGCAAACATTGAAGAAATTGGTCATTCAACCGATGATAGCTTTATTAGCGACAAAATGGTTAATCTAATATTTAACAATGTTAAAGACAAGAGGGAATTCGGTGCGAGACCTATATTAAGAAGTATTGAGGAAAATATTGAGGATAAAATTACAGACCTTGTATTGGAAGGGGATGAGCCTCATATTTTTACCGAAAACGATTTTTAACATTATAATCTTGTAACTTCAGCCAAAAAGTAATATATTTGCTGAAGTTATATTTTTATGACTATTTATTAGTATGATGCTTGTGTGACAAATAGAATGAAACGCATAGTAATAAGTGAAAACAAAGAAAACGAAATAATTTCAGAATTAATTTCTGAGGCATTTTATCCAAATGCTGATAAAGTTTTGTTCATCAAGAAATACTTGGATAAAAATTTTAAGAGACAGAACTTGGATGACATTGATACAAATGGCTACCCTTGCACATCACCGTCAGTCGTAATGTTGTCAAGCAGCGGTCAACCTTTAAAGACAATGCAACCAAGCGAGTTTCTGTTATTTCTTGATGATAAATTTCATGGAATGATTTCGGATGAAAGTGACAGAAAGGAATTTTTAAAACAAATTATTAAGGATTGGTATTATAATAAAATTTCTAAAAACGGTCTGCTTTCAACCAATCACCTATGAGATGATGTAAATAATTAATTTAAACGAAAGCATGAAAAAAAGACAGTTTTTAAAGAGTATTTTAGTAGTATTGTTATTACATTTTAGTGTCATTAAGATTAATGCTGAGAAAGCGGATTATAAAAGATTATTCAACGCCATCGCACGTATTGAAAGTAAACATAATGCGAAATTAGTGAGTAAAGGTGGTAAACACGTAGGTATTTTACAGATGTCTAAAATTAGTGTTGATGAATGTAATCGAATAATAGGTAAAAAGAGATATCATTATAATGATAGGTATGATGCTAAGAAATCAGAAGAGATGTTTATGATAATACAGTCATTTCACAACAAGACTAATGATGTCGAAAGGGCAATAAGATTATGGAACGGAGGGCCGAAGGCATCGAAAAAGAAGACTGAAAAATATTATCAAAAGGTAATTAAAGTTTATAATCAGTTAAAAGGTTAATCACTTAATTAAGAAAAAAAAAATAAAGAGGCTCTAAGTAAATTTTAGAGTCTCTTTTTCTATCATATTTTTTCTTATTTTTATGTGGTCGATTAACAGCTATCCATCTACCTCCATTACGTTCCAATTCAATTTCACGATTGGCTTTCCTCATTGCTTTGATAACATCCTCTTGAATGTTACTTTTCTTCTTTTTCTTCATCATAGTCTATCTTAATTTTATTAAACATTTCGTCTAATCGTGTATATGTATTTTCGTAAATTTTTGCGTGAGGAAACCACGTGGTCTTTAGCCACGTGGAGGAATCACGACCTCCATTTTTTTTTAATAATTATTATAACTTTTCAAAATTACTTACACCCACTTTCGAGCAGCGAGCTGCCCCTGAGTGGCAGGGTGTCGTCAATCACCCGATCGTCCGCAGTCCACTGACTTCGTGACAAGCCCACAAGTCTTCAGCCTGTGGGTAATTGACTGTTATATATTCCTTGAAATAATTTGTCGGTATATATATCAGGATTAAAAGTCCTTTTATCAAATAAATAGTATACTTTGATCCCAGCCCCATTTAATTCATAATATTTATCGATATCTCTTGATAGTAATTCTTTATATTTCTCTTCGGTATTCCATCCCTCAATATATCCAATATGTTGTTTACCTTGGCATTCAATAACGACATTATATTTTTCGATATAAAAATCACACTTTTTAGTCCTATTATATCTCTATTTGAGTATTTCTTTTCTAAGTTTTTCTATTCCTTTTGTGCATCTAAGTCTATTTTTCTCTACAGCACATTTAGGACATCCTCTTCCTTGAAGTAAGTTATCAGGTGTTATCCAAAATTCTCCGTGTTCAGGACAAATTGCACAAACTTTTTCTTTAGCAGAGTTATACGTTATTTTTGATAAATCATATATTATATTTTTATCTTTACATTCTTTAATAAATTCTTCAGTAGTTTTCTTTTTACCCATGATAAAATGAAAGTCTAAAATATTCATATTTTATAAATATCCAGACTTTCATCATTTGTTTCACCTTTTACAGTACAATTTCACGGTTTCAATCTATTCAAGAATATTTTTTAATTAGAATATTATGATTAAATGCCCATTTTGCATCATCATTTAAAAGTTTACTCTTATTATCAGTAATATCCAGCCATTGAACGTCTTCAACCTCATCTTTCTCACCACCGACGGCATCATTTAAATTAAATTCTTCGTTTTCATCAGCATTATATACATAACGTATCGTAACGTTCTGATGATTTTCAGATGGGGCAGAATTAACCCCTACCATTTTTAACTTCTCCTTCTTAATGACGAAGCCTGTTTCTTGTAGGACTTCCAACGCAGCATTTTCTTTTAATGTTACATTATATTCCAAATAACCCCCAGGTACACACCATTTTCCAATGTTATCAGCAGCTCCTTTTCCTCTTTTCTCGATTAAAACGAATGTTCTGTTATTCTTTTGTTTAAAAATAAAACAAACCGTGGCGACTGAACGGGAAATCCAATATTCTTTACCGTTCACTTTAACTGAAAAATTTTTCATGACTCTTTTATTTATCTTTATTATATTCGAGTGATTTTGTTAAATGATTAATAGCATCAAGTTCGCCATAAGTTAAACTGAATTGTTTATTATCACTTATCGAAATGTCGATACCTTCCCCATTTACCCATTCTGTAATTTCGATGAAGTCATCATCTTTGGCTAAATAATCATAGATGGATAATTTATCATTAATTGATTTCCTGTCTTTAAATTCCATATTATCTATACTCTATTTTTTATATCCTCTATAACCAATGGATTATTAAATAATTTCTTATTCGCTGAGACAAATATTTCATTTGTGTCCGTGTCACAGAAATTATCACGATATGACCTAATGAATCTATCATCCAGATATTCAGCAGTTTCAGTGTTAAGAATTATTCTATTATCAGTAAAATCATACCATTTAAGCGATGTCTCACTTTCATGATTTGAAATCATTGTATCCGACATTCCTGATGTTCTGATAATAAAAAATGTTGTTCCACCCAATCGATTTATTGCTTCGTATTCATTAGGAAATCTGACATCGTCAATTACAATTAATTGTGATTTTGTTTCTTTGATTTCTTTTTTTAACTGTTCAACGTGCCAATTAGGTTTATATTTACGGATAATATCTGTCCCGACAAGTTGTAACATTTGACGCATATCCTTTACAACGTCAACTTTCGCCAATTCCTCAGCAACATTCAGATAATTAATACCAGTTAATTTCGAAATGTCGTCCGCCCATTGTAATGAAGGTGTTGCATTTATCCGAATCTTATTGTTTTTCAGATAATTTAATTTATCAATTGATTCGATACCAAGAATGTCACAGCATAATTGTTTTAAATATTTTGCAATTGTGATGATTTGTGCGTCATCTTCTGCGACAAGCAAATTTGCTAACTGCGACTTTCCGCTTCTTTGTCTGCCTGCAAATGCAATAATTCTTTTATTATTCTTCATATTCATCCTTATTTTCATCATCTTCGATAATGGTTTCATAAATTTTTGCGTGAGGAAACCACGTGGTCTTTAGCCACGTGGAGGAATC
>ERZ808252.59-NODE-59-length-118678-cov-19.023832_pt1 | contig 118678 bp, 101 predicted proteins | sample MGYA00521242_ERZ808252 | MGnify/ENA primary metagenome ERZ808252 (study PRJEB31516, sample SAMN03275581) | gut metagenome | biome: mammalia-associated habitat; material: feces | host: Papio cynocephalus | place: Kenya | collected 2012-08-07 ...
AACGATGTACCCGCCACCGAACAGCTCAAGGCCATGGGCTTGAATGTCTCCGCCGTCGGCAATCATGAATTCGACAAAGGCGCGGACGACTTGGTAAACCGCATCATTCCGCAAGTCGCCCCAGGCAAATACGTGGTCGCCAACGTGACGGGCGGAGCGTTGGACGGCAAAATCAACCCATATGAAATCGAAGAAGTCGGCGGCAAGAAAATCGCCTTCATCGGAGGCGTGTTCGAAAGTCTGCTCAGCTCGGTTTCACCCGCCGGCATGAAAGGCATCACCGTAACCGATCCGGTGAAAACCATCAACCAGTACGCCGATCAACTATCCGACGGTGACGAATCCAATGGCGAAGCGGACGCAGTGGTCGCACTGGTGCATGGCGATGCCGATGATCTGAAAGGCTTGGATGCCAATGTGGACGCGGTGTTCGCGGGCCATACCCATCTCAAGAAGCAGACCACTACCAACGCGGGCGCCCCTGTGCTTCAGGCGGCCAGCTACGGCACCGCCTTCGCCACAGTCGATCTGAAGATCGAAGGCTCCGGCAGGCAGTCGAAGACGACGGCCGTCGACCCGAAGGTCAATGATGTGTTCGAGGCCGATGGCAAAACCCCATTGTACGAGGCCGATCCCGCGACCAAGAAGATTTATGAGGACGCCCAAGCCAAAGCCACCGAAATCGGCAAGCAGCAGGTCGGTACCATCGACGCCGGTTCCACGTTCAACCGAGGATCCGACAAGGTCGGCGATCTGACTGGCCGAGGCAATAACCGCGGCGTGGAATCCACTCTTGGAGACATGCAGGGCGATGCTGCGCTATGGGCCGCCAACGACTCATTAGGCGATGGAGCCGCGGATATCGGCATTATCAACGCAGGTGGCCTGCGCAACGATTTGGATCCGAACAACGACAAGATCGTCACGTATCAGGAAGCCCGCGATGTGCTGCCCTTCGGCAACACCAACGCAGTGGTCACCCTGACCGGCAAGCAGCTGGTGACGCTGTTCGAACAGCAGTGGCAGCCTGCCGGCGCGCAGCGTCCGGTGCTTTGGCTGGGCGTATCCAATAATGTGAGCTACCAGTACACCACCGATCAGGAAACCGTCGACGGTGTGACGGTGACGAGAGGGCATGTGTTCAATCTCACGGTCAATGGCAAGAAGGTCACCGACGATGCCACTTATAAAGTGGCCGGTAACTCCTTCCTGCTGGCCGGCGGAGACAACTTCACCGTCTTCCAGCAGGGCACAGGATACGTCGATACTGGTTTCGTGGACCTTGACGGTTTCGTGGCATATCTCAAAGCGCATCCAGGAGTGAAGGCCAACAAGAACCGCCTGTCTTCGGGCTTTACGAATGTGAAGCTCAACGGCGACACACTGAGCTTTGACGTGAACGGCCTTGCGTACACCACTGATGAAGCCAAACCCATCGCCTTGGACCTGCATGTCAATGGCGTGGATTTCGGAGTGATCGAAGGAGTGAAGGCCGGCAACTATGGTGATGAGACGAATCAGCCCGGTGCCGGCTGGGTGGCGGTCTCCAAGACGCTGAACGCGGCTGAGAAGTCCAAGCTGATTGGTGCCGACGGCAAGGTGAATTGGAACTCCGCGGAAGTCAAGCCGCTGTATACGGTGGCCGAGGTGCAGGCTGCCAAGGATTCGCGTCAAAATTCCGGTGGGAACGAAGGCAACGCGGGCAACAATAATTCCGGTAACGCCAACAGCGGCAATTCCGGTAATGCCGGCAACAATGACTCCGGCAACGCCGCTCATGGTAATGCCGGAAAACATGACGGCAATAAGAACGGTTCCGGAGCCGCGGGAGCCAATGCCGGCGCCGCCGGTTCGGTCCATCTGGCGTCCACTGGCGCAGGTGTTGGAGCTATCGCGATTGTGCTGATGACTCTGACGGTTGCCGGGGTGTCGCTCCGCAAGCGTCGTGGCTGAGAAAAACGCTTCGGATACCATGCGCATGGCACATCGCAAAGTCCGTCCATGACCACATAAGGCCGGTCGCCATTGAAAGGGCTCTACCAAAATCAACGGCAACCGGCCTTGTGCAATGCGCATTCATGAATTCGCGCGGAACAATTCACACCGTGCGCGAATGGCGTTCCGCGCGCCTGCAGTCGCTGCAGTTCGCATATTTTATATTCCTTTAAATTTTATGATGGAATCGGTGGTGCAGATGATGCTGCATCAGTTCAATGATTTCACCATCCAACCGTGCGCGCCGTTATCGAACATCTCATTGGTGACATGGTAACCGAGATGCTCGTACATCGCGAAGTTCTTGTTCTCGGAATGCACGGCGGCCACATGGCCGCCGGCTTTCCCGATGAGGTGTTCGGCGTCGGTCAGCAATGCCTTGCCGATGCCGTGGCCGCGTCGGTCGGCGAGCACGGCAAGCCGCCCGATCACCCAGCGTCCGGATTGGCCGGCATGGGCGGGATCGGGGTAGAAGCGGCACGTCGCCACGGCACGGCCGTCTTCGAAAGCCAACAGATGTGTGGCATGGCCCGGCTCATCCCACGCATCGAATTCCGGACGGTAATCCTTCTCCGCGATGAACGCCGCCGTGCGGATGCTTCGCGCCTCATCCGTCGCCCTGTCGTATTCTCTGATTTCCATATGCCTGACACTACATCCGGGTGGGGAAGGCCGTTTCTTGGACGACGGGAGGGATCATCCGAAATCGTATGCACGAACTTCTTATCGTCCATCTGCAAACTTTAGATATTTAGACAATTATCTAAATATCTGGTATTGTAGAGTCAAGCCCACCGTCGAGAGGAGAATGATGCCGGGGGAGGGATTCAAGGCGTTGGCCGACCCCACGCGCCGGCGCATATTGGAGCTATTGCAGGCGAAGGATCTGACGGCAGGGGAGCTTGCCGAGCATTTCGACATCAGCAAGCCCTCGCTCAGCCATCATCTGGCAACGCTCAAGAATGCCGGTCTCGTGACCGACGAGCGGCACGGGCAGAACATCATATACAGCCTCAACACTACGGTCATGCAGGATTTGATCGGATGGTTTATGGGCTTCGTCAGCACCAAGGAGGACGAGCGACAATGAATGACAACAATTCCAGAGGTGGCCAGGGCATGGCTGGCATCCATGCCTACGTGTGGATTGGTCTCGTGATGATATCGTTGTTGAACGTCATGGCGCACCTTATCGCTATGCCAACGTTGCCTGAGCGCATTCCTGTGCATTGGGGTGTGGATGGTAGCGCGGACGGATGGGGTCCGCGCTGGGTTGCGCCTATTCTGGGCGCGCTTCCATTGGTTCTGCTGGCATTGTTTTACGCGACGCCGCGTCTTGACCCGAAAGGTTCCGCATACACCAAGTCCGGCGGCTTCTATCAGGGATTCGTGATTGCGTTCACGATTTTCATAGGCGCCATCGGCTGGTTCGGCGAACTCGCGTCTTGGGGACTTCTGGCCGGCAGGGGCATGGTCAACATCATCGTATCCGGGGGAATTGGCGCTCTTCTCATAGGCATGGGCAATTATCTGCCTCGCATCAGACAGAATTGCACACTCGGCATTAAAACCCCTTGGACTCTTGCCGACACGGATAATTGGAGGCGTACTCATCGATTCGGCGGGGTGTGCTTCATGGTGGTTGGCGTCGGTATAACCGCCTTGGGATTCATGAGCGGTCTATTGCCGGAAAGTTGGTTTTTAGTCGCGGTTATTATGCTTACAGCTGGTTCCATTGCCGTCGCGTACGGCTACTCATATCTTATTCGGCGCAAGTCCTACAACGGCTAATACGCGGTCGGATCCGTTATCTCGATTGTTGTTTTGCGGCCGTCGATTTTTATTCAACGGGCAGCAAGGGGTGGGGAGGTGAGGCTTCGTTTTGTAGGAAGCATAAGGCATTTCACCGCCTCGATATTGTCCTGACCTCCTTTATACAATCGCGGTTGCATTGAAATCCAAGGCATCTTCCGATATTCGGCGGAACGGATGCCTCGTTGGATGCTTCTGCCAGATGTAAGCGAAATGGAAGGCGAAAGATGGCACTGAGCGCCGCAATCATCCTTGCCGCGGGCGAAGGCACCCGCATGCGTTCCAACAAACCGAAGGTGCTGCACACCTTGGCCGGCAAAACATTCCTCAACCGTGTGATGGACTCTGTATCGGCCCTCAACCCCGAAACGCTCGCCGTGGTGGTGCACTACCAGGCGGAACGCGTCGCCGAAGCCGCGCGCTCGTACAACGAGCACGTCACCATCGTCAACCAGGACGACAAGCCCGGCACCGGACGCGCGGTGCAGTGCGCGATGGCGCAGCTCAAGAAGCAGGGCGATTTAAACGGTGCAGTACTCATCACGGCATCCGACATGCCGCTGCTTGACCCGGAAACGCTGAACAGCCTGCTCGACTTCCACGAGCGCAGCGGCAACGGCGCGACCGTGCTCACCACCATTCTCGATGATCCGACCGGATACGGCCGCATCATCCGCGACAGCGAAGGCAACGTGCTGCGCATCGTGGAACAGAAAGACGCCAACAGCAGCGAACTGGCCGTGCACGAGGTGAACACCTCCGTATACGTTTTCGACGCGGACCTGCTTTCCGAGGCCATCGCCAACCTGAAATCCAACAACGCGCAGGGCGAGTTCTACCTGACCGACGCCCTGGAGACCGCCAAGGCCCACGGCGCGGTCGGCGCATACGCCGCGCCCGACCCACTGAGCGTGGAAGGCGTCAACGACCGCGTACAGCTCGCCGCGCTCGCCAAGGCCCACAACATCCGCGTATGCGAGCAGTGGATGCGCGACGGCGTGACCATTCTCGATCCGAACACCACTTGGATTGAGGATGACGTGCGCATCGGCCGCGACGCGGTGATTCTTCCGGGCAGCTTCCTTCAGGGGAGCACGGTGATTGGCGAAGGCGCTGAGATCGGCCCGTACACCACATTGATCAGCGCCACGATCGACGCCGACGCACACGTGGAACGTTCCCGCGTGCAGGAGACCCATATCGGCCGCGCGGCGAATATCGGACCGTGGACCTACCTGCGCCAGGGCAATGAGCTCGGAGAGGAATCCAAGGCCGGCGCCTTCGTGGAAATGAAGAAAGCGCACATCGGCAACGGCACCAAGGTGCCGCACCTGAGCTATGTCGGCGACGCCGATCTGGGCGAGCACACCAACATCGGCGGCGGCACCATCACCGCCAACTACGACGGCGTGCACAAGAACCACACCACCATCGGATCAAACGCCCACGTGGGCGCCGGCAATCTGTTCGTCGCACCCGTCAAGGTCGGCGACGGCGTCACCACCGGTGCCGGTTCCGTGGTCCGCCACGACGTGCCGTCCGATTCCATGGTCTATTCGGAAAACACACAACATGTAGTAGAGGGCTGGAAGCCCGAATGGGAGCGCTGAGCATGCCTGCATTACAAGATTCCATCAACGCCATCCGCATCGCCGCCGCAGCCGCGGACCGCATGAAGGCCACCGACATCGTGGCGTTCGACGTCACCGAGCCGCTGGCCATCACCGATGCGATGCTTATCGCCAGCGCGTCCAACGAGCGCCAGGTGCTCGCGGTCGCCGAAGAGGTCGAGAAGGACCTGTACCTCAAGTGCGGCAAGCGCCAGCCGCGTTCCCGCGAGGGCTTGACCGAAGGGCAGTGGGTGCTGCTCGACTACGGCGACTTCGTGATTCACATCATGCATCAGGAGTCCCGCGATTTCTACCGCCTCGAACGTCTGTGGAAGGATTGCCCGAGCATCGACTTGCAGCTCGCGCATCCCGAGAACACGGGTGAATCGGCCGATTCCGACGAGAGGTCCGACGAATCCGCGGAATCCGCCGAATAAGCATATGTCGTGCCTTCCCTCCGAACCGGTGTGGAAGGCACGACTTTTATATGGACTCTGATACGAGCCGTTCGAGCCATGAGCGATCATTGGCTGAACGCACGCACGAACAAGGGAAGGTCATCATGCCCCAAAACGACGAAAACCCAAGCGGCAACACTCCCGCCGCCGTTACTTCCGTTGCCTCTGCTGCCCATATGCAGCATGTGCGGTCCATTACTCTGGTCCGTCACGGACGCACGTCATATAACGCACAGCACCGTCTCCAGGGCCAAGTGGACATTCCGCTCGACGAAGTCGGCCGCTGGCAGGTCAAGCAGACCGCGCAGGCATTGCGCGAACTGTACGTCGACCATCAGAAAAAGGCCGTGAACCAGTTGGTGGTGTGCTCCGACCTCGGCCGTGCCGCCGCGACGGCGCATGCCTTCGCCGATCCGCTCGGTCTGGAGGTGCATCCGGATGCCCGCGTCAGGGAACGCAGCTTCGGGGATTGGGAAGGCGTATCCGTGGAGGAGCTTGCCGAACGATATCCGGAGGATTACCGTTCCTGGGCGGAATTCCGTGGCGGAGAGCTCAAATACGGCGCGGAGCCGAAGGACCATGTCGGGTGTCGAGGCGTCGAAGCGCTGAACGAATGGGTGCTGAAGGGTGGCGAAGATACCGACCTGTACGTGTTCTCCCACGGCGCATGGATTACACAGACCTTGCAGACGCTGCTCGGTCTCAATCAGGTGCATGACGATTTCGCCGACGTGCTGGCGATGCGCAACGCACATTGGACGCGTCTGGTTCCGCTGGAGATCGGTGGCACATTGCGGTGGCGGCTCGCCGAATACAACCACGGTCCGGCCATCGCCTACAGTGACCAATGGGAGAATCCGCGACTGTAAAAGACGTGTGTGGAAGGGATTCCACATTTTCAAGCTTTTCACAGAATCGCCAGTTCTTTTGAAGCGAAATTGGCTATTCTCATGGCTTGTGAAGAATTTTTTCAAGGGAATTTCCATTTCCTCGATTTCCGCAGGCGCGCTTGCGGCGGTGACGTCGTTCCTGATGTCGGCGAAAATCGGCATCGCGGGTTCCGTCATCGGAGTCGCGGCCGGTTCTATCGTATCGGCCGTTGCGACGCAGGTCTACAAGAACGTGCTCAAGGCATCGGGGGAGAAGCTGCAGAACGCCGTTTCGTCGAACGACGGTACGGCGCAAAATGACGGAAACGGCGAGGCCCGGTCTTCCGAATCTGATACCAAGCAGACCGGCGATGAGACCGCCGTCCTGACTGATGCGACATCGGTGATGCCGGCGGCTAAACCGCGGGTCATCGCCTCCGGGCAGGATGCCGGCGAACAGGCGGATGCTGGGGAGACCCGGGTTCTGGGCGATCTCGCCGATGTTGATGCAACGACTTCCTTGACACCGGTGCAAGATGGTCAGACGGGGAAGAGTTCCGCAACGGGCAAGAAGTTCGCTGGAGCCGCCCAAGTGCAGCATGCCGGCAAGAACGGAGCGAAATACCTTGCGTGGCTGCACGGCAAGCATGCGCCGATCATCATCGCCGTCGTCAGCGCCTTGGTCGGTGTGGGCATCAGCGCCGGGCTGATTCTTGCGTTCACCGGCGGGCAAGGAACCGACACCGTCGTGCGCGACGCCGTCCACCACTCCAAGAGCGTTCCTTCGCAGAAGGAGAACGACGACCAGAACGACCAGACCAACAGCGGCGTGACGCCCAACCCTGAATACAAGCCGTCCGACAACCAGAACGATGGCGAGAGCGAGAACGAGGGCACGGCCAAAGGTGACGGCCAATCGAAGGATACTTCGAAAGACGAATCATCTAACAGCGGCACCAGTGGCACCACTAACGGTGCTAACGGGAACTCCAATGGTTCCTCCTCCGGCAATTCGAGCGGTTCATCCTCGAGCTCCACGCCTGGTGGCAGCGGGTCCGGTTCCAGTTCCGGATCTGGCGCTTCAGGCGGTTCAACTGGAAGCTCAGGCCAGGGCAGCGGCTCCGGATCCGATAGCGGTACCAGCGGCAGCGGATCCGGAACATCAGACTCTGGGGCCGGCAGCGGTACGGGTTCTTCGGGCAGCGGTGACGCCTCCGGCCCGAGCGAGGCCAAATAATTTGATCTGCTAATGAGCGTATTTGGCTGGACGCCATATATGCGACACGCCGAAGTTGTAAAAACGCAGTCTGCAATGTAACCTATATGAGGTTTGCAAAGCAGACACGGGGCTATGGCGCAGCTGGTAGCGCATCTCCATGGCATGGAGAGGGTCAGGGGTTCGAATCCCCTTAGCTCCACAGACAAGGCTTCCGAAGTGATTCGGAAGCCTTTTTCATATTCCATGCTACATGAAAACGATGAAACTCCAACATTCCCGCCTTTGCCGGGGTTATCCCAAAGGCATCCGCGAATGCCGGTGATGAGCGATCTCCATCCGGAATCCGATCCGAATCCTGTTTCGGACACTGCGGCCGAAACGATTTCGGTCCATCCGTCTCTGAACGGACCGAATCCTCCGATGGGTGACATGATGAGCAGCTGGTCTGTCTCGCGGTAGTTCGAAACCTCCAGCGAATCTCCGGCTGATTCCAGCGGGTGGGTGATTCGCCCGCCAGAAGGGCCTCTGACCGCCCGAACCACTCGGCAAGTGGCGGAATCCACCCATTTGGCGGCTCTTCAAAAACCGAATCACCCAGTGGCTGGAGAAATTCACCCGCCGAACACCGTCCCAGTCGACCAAATCATCCACGAACTGGCGGAATCCACCCGCCGAAAGCCCTTCCAGAGAACCAAAACATCCAGTGGATGGCGGAATCCATCCACTGGGCAGCCCCGTAGAGGGCCAAATCACCCAGTGACTGGAGAATTTCATCTTCGGAATGCCGTTCCAAACGACCAAACCACCCAGTGGATGGCGGGAAAGAGACGCGTAGCCGCCGTTCAAAAGCCCGAATCATCCAGCCACTGGATGAAAGGGACGCTTGCGCCTTCGTAAGGAGACCAAATCATCCAGTGATTGGAGAAATCCACCTGCTTAGCGGTCTCTCGGGAAACCAAACCATCCAGTCAAAGGTTTGTCATCCCCATTCGCCCATGTGATGCGATGTGATGTTCTTCACGCTGCGCGAACGTGCGTCGGAATCGTCATTGACGTAGGCTTGAAACCGCGCCTTATCGTGAAGGCGCAGATTTGGGAAAGGATGGGCAATATGGCGAATCTCACCGCTGATATGAAGGAATTCCTGAAGGACAACCTCGCGTGGATCGTGACCGTCGGCAAGGACGGTCAAATCGATTTGGGTCCGAAGATGAGCATCTTCGCGTTGGATGACAACCACCTCGCATACCACGAGCGCACCGCGGGACAGATGTACCGCAACCTGCTCGACGGCAGCCAGCTGGTCGTCGCCGTCGCGAACCTCGCTCAGAAAAAGGGCTACCGCTTCCGCGGCAATGTCGTGCTGCACACCGATGACGACCTGTACGCCGAGCAGGTCAAGCTCGCCGAAGAGCGCGGCACCAAGAAGCCCGTGGCCATCCCGGTGCTGGAGATCACGGAAATCCAGGACCTGGCGTCCGGTGCGACCGCAGGCAAGACCATCGTCAAGGACTGACGGAATCCGGTCGTTTCCAATGGGCGCGGGGATGTTTGACGACATTCCCGCGCCCATGCGCTTTGCGCTGGCTATTTTCGTCGCACATGCCGGCCGGCAATATAGGGGTCGTCGGCATGCATCTGCGTCCACGGCCGCCAAGAGCATGATCGCTGTGGATTCCACGGCAGATTGAATGGTCCGGGTCTTATTCCATGGCGCTATAAGAACTTCGGCGCTTTCCATTCCCAATCACCGTCCAATCAGGCCCCGCCGAGGCATTCACCAACGAGCTGTTGGAATCGCAGAATCAACAAAGACGTCGCGCGTCTCAATAAGTACCGGGGCAGGGGACGGGAAAATCACCAAACTGCAATCAAAGACATCTGACTTGAAAACGGGTGTTGCGCTTGCACATTGAATCCGACCCGCCGAAGCGTTCGCCGACGAGCTACTAGAATTACCGGACCAACATGGGCGTTGCATTGCTCAATAGACAACGGGCCTGCACACGTGGTACCCGGTCTACGCCTAGAATAAAACCATGATCGACGAAGTATTGTTCCTCCGGCACGGACGCACCTCCTACAATCTTGCACGACGATTGCAGGGGCAGATCGACATCCCACTTGACATCGTCGGTCGCTGGCAGGTCGATCAGAGCGCATACGAACTCGCGAAAACCTATTATTGGGCGAAAGTCTCGCGCTTGGCCCGACATCATGAACTGCTGACGCAGCCGACGGGAAACGACGCGCGCGCCGCCGATCTCAGCGAGGTGGACGAGGCTCCTGCGGCGTCGCGCCGCATGGTCGTTATCTCCTCCGACCTGTTCCGCGCCCAACAGACCGCCCACGCGTTCGCCGACCTGATGGGACTCGACGTCACACTCGACAAGCGGCTGCGCGAACGCAGCTTCGGCGAGTGGGAGGGCATGACCCGCGAAGAGATTCTCGAACGTTACGAGGAGGACTACCGTTCCTGGCGCGCCCATACCGGCGGGGAACTCAAACATGGCGTGGAAAGCCGCGCCCATACCGGACTGCGTGGCGCCAAAGCCATCCGCGACATCGTCGAAAGCCATCGCGGGGACGATGTTCCGACCACACTGCTGGCGGTCGGCCACGGCTCGTGGATCGTCGCCACCATCGAAACGCTGATGGGCATGGATCCAGACAATCTCAGCAATCTGGGCGCCATGCGCAACGCCTTCTGGGCAAAGATGACGGTGTCCGAAACATCCCATGGTGCGCAATGGCACCTCGGCGCGTTCAACCAAGGGCCGGCGATCGCCGCGCTTGCGGATTGGGAAAACGGCCCGCAGGAGCTGCGCGGTCCGAACATGCCCATATGGAAGCCGATCGTCCAATAATCTTTGCGACTCGTTCTGGGATGGGAACGCAACGAAGCGGAGAACCGGAAGCCGTTCGCCCAATGGGACGCATCCTCGTCCGTGCCATTCGCGCCGACCATGATGTCGGACGGTGTCGGAGTCCGATCGGGGAAGGCGCGGCCGCACGCGTTTGCATCCGTGGTGATCGCGGTGCACCGGATGATGCCGGAGACGCCATTGCAGTCACGCCACAATATGAACGCTCGATGAAATCTCGCCCATGCGCGGCCGAAATTCTGAAGGTGGGACTATCCTTGAGAAGGTTGTGTGCCCGGATGGTTGCGATTCGGGCCGCCGCACAGCGAAGGAAAAACGCGAAAGGCGGGTGAGAGACATGTTGAGAATGTTCAGAACGATTAACGGCCAGGTGGAGCAGATCCAAAAACCCGAGAACGGATCCTGGCTGTGCCTTTCGGAACCAACCGATGTGGAACTCGCCAACGTGGCCATGGAAACCGGCATCGATTTGGCCGACCTGCGCGCGCCTCTGGATGACGAGGAACGCTCGCGCGTCGACGTCGAGGACGACTACACGATGATCATCGTCGACATCCCGACCGTGGAGGAACGCGGCGGACGCGACTGGTACGAGACCATCCCGTTGTCGATCATCATCACGCAATCGACGATCATCACCGTCTGCATGCAGGACACGCCCGTGCTGCATCCCTTCATGGAGGGAACGATCCGTGGATTCAACACCTACATGAAGACGCGGTTCATTCTGCAGATCCTGTACCGCAACGCCACCATGTACCTGCGGTATCTGCGCATCATCGACAGGGAAAGCGACAAGCTTGAATTGAAGCTGCGCCATTCCATGCAGAACCGTGAGATCCTCATGCTGCTGGAGCTCAGCAAGACGTTGGTCTATTTCACCACCTCGCTGAAATCGAACGAAATCGTGATGGAGAAGCTGACGACGCTGCCGCGCATCAAACAGTATCCGGAGGACGAGGACCTTCTCGACGACGTCATCACCGAAAACAAACAGGCAATCGAAATGTCTAACATCTACAGCGGCGTTCTTGCCAACATGACCGACGCGTTCGCCTCGATCGTGTCGAACAACCTGAACAACGTGATGCGCATCTTCACCATCATCTCCATCACGTTGTCGATTCCCACGCTGATCTTCTCGATGTACGGCATGAACTTCCAGGAGGGCATGCTCGGCATGCCGCTGACCGACAAACCCTGGGGGTTCCTGGTGATCATCGCGATCTCGCTGGTGGCGTCCGGCATCGTCACCTGGTTCCTGACCCGATCCCACATGTTCAAGTGAGATTCCGTCCATGCCAAGCATGCTGAAAAGGGCTGCGTGCCTTCTATGCTCCGTGGCGGTCGCATTCGGCGCATCCGCATGCGGCACGTCCATTTCCGTGGTGACCAATGGCCTTGCGCAGGGGCCGACCATCACCATCGGCGTCGCGGCCGACCAGCCCGGTCTGGGCTATCTGCACGGCGGCGAATACTCGGGATTCGACATTTCCGTCGCGCAATACGTCGCGAAGATGCTGGGATACGCGCAAAAACAGGTCGTCTTCAAACAACTGACTCCGGCGGCACGTGTCTCCGCTTTGACGGACGGCAGCGTCGACATGGTCGTCGATTCGTTCACCTCCGATGACGCCGCAGGCAAGGACGTCGCCGTTTCCGAATCCTACCTTGCCGTGCACGGAACGTTGCTGGTGCGCGCCGACGGAACCAGCGGCATAACGAAAACCCGGGACGCCAACGGGAAAACGGTCTGCGCGACCAAGGGGACCGCGGTCGCCGACAGCCTTCGGAACGTCGCGGCCGGCGTGGCCATCGAGGAACGCGACACCTATCCCCAATGCGTCACCGCGCTGATGATCGGCGAGACGGACGCCGTCGCAACCGATGACGCCGTCGCGGCCGGACTCGCCTCCGACGCGGGCGACGAATACGTGAAGGATTCCGGCGCGACGTTCGGCGATGACGAGTATGTGATTGCCGTGAGGCAAGGACGGGACGAGCTCGTCGGCCAGATCAACGCCGCGTTGCGGTCGATGGTCTCCGACGGCACCTGGAGACAGGCGGCGGAAACGATGCGCCAGCGGATCGGTTATAAGGCCGACGGCGCGGGCGACGCATCGTGATGTGCGACGGCCGGGGAAGGCGCGGCGCCCGAGCTTCTTGGATAATGATTATCCCCTTGCGCAGTGTCCAGTTGCGCGGCTAATTTCATGCATTATGAGTGACACCGAGAAAAGCGCGCAGGCGCAGTCGAACGAGTCCGCAGAGCCGACGTTCCGCTACAACGCGAACATGGCGCAGGACATCGAGGAAAAATGGCAGAAGATCTGGGATGACAAAGGCACCTTCTGGGCCGCCAACGTCAACGGCGATCTGAAGGACGGCGAAGGACGCAACGCCGAAGGACGCCCCTCCTACTTCGCGATGGACATGTTCCCGTACCCGTCCGGCAAGGGTCTGCATGTCGGCCACCCGCTGGGCTACCTCGCCACCGATGTGGTCAGCCGTTACCACCGCATGAAGGGCGAGAACGTGCTGCACGCCATGGGCTATGACGCCTTCGGCCTTCCGGCGGAACAGTACGCCGTGCAGACCGGCCAGCATCCGCGCATCACGACCGAGCAGAACATCGCCAACATGCGCCGCCAGCTGCACCGCATGGGCCTGAGCTTCGACAACCGCCGCACCTTCGCGACCATCGACCCGGGCTACGTGCGTTGGACCCAGTGGATCTTCTCGCGCATCTACGACGCCTGGTACGACGAGGACGCCACCAACCCGTCCGGCTCCAAGGGATGTGCGCGCCCGATCAGCACGTTGGTCGAACAGTTCGCATCCGGCAAGCGCGCCATTCCCGGTTTCGAGGGCAAGGCATGGAACGAGCTGACCGAGGCCCAGCAGGCCGACGTGCTCAACGAGTTCCGTCTGGCGTACATCTCCAAGTCCCCGGTGAACTGGTGCCCGGGACTGGGCACCGTGCTCGCCAACGAGGAGGTCACCGCCGAGGGCAAGTCCGAACGCGGCAACTTCCCGGTGTTCCAGCGCGAGCTGCGCCAGTGGTCCATGCGCATCACCGCATACGGACACCGTCTGATCGAAGACCTCGATAGCATCGACTGGCCCGAGAAGGTCAAACTCATGCAGCGCAACTGGATCGGCGAATCGCATGGAGCCTCCGTCCACTTCGAGGTCGAGACCCCGAGCGGCGTCAAGGACATGGAGATCTACACGACGCGTCCCGACACCCTGTTCGGCACCACGTTCGCCGTCGTCTCCCCGGAACATCAGCTGCTGGAGGACGTTCCGGCCGCATGGCCCGACAACACTCCGGAGAACTGGAAGGGCGGCTACGCCACCCCGGTGGAGGCCGTGAAGGCGTACCGTCTCGCGGCCGAAGCCAAGACCGCCAAGGACCGCGTGGACGAGGCGGGGGAGAAGACCGGTCTGTTCACCGGCCTGTACGCCACCAACCCGATCACCGGAGCCAGGCTGCCGCTGTTCACCGCCGACTACGTGCTTATGGACTACGGCACCGGCGCCATCATGGCGGTACCTGGCGGCGACCAGCGCGATTACGATTTCGCCGCGAAGTTCGGCCTGCCGGTCATCTACACGGTCAAGCCGCTTCCGGGATCCAACGACGACCTCGCCAACTACGAGGGCAAGGCGCCGTTCGTCTCCCATGACGGCATCGTCATCAACTCCTCCGTGGAGGCCACCAAGGCCAAGGGCGACGCACTGAGCCTGGACGGCCTGCGCGTGGATGAGGCCATCGACAAGGTGAACGCATGGCTGGAGTCCGCCGGCGTCGGCAAGGGCACCGTCAGCTACCGTCTGCGCGACTGGCTGTTCAGCCGCCAGCGCTACTGGGGCGAACCGTTCCCGATCGTCTACGGCGAGGACGGCACCCCGCATCTGCTGCCGGACGAGCAGCTGCCGATCAACCTGCCCGACGTGCCGGACTACAGCCCGAAGACCTTCGACCCGGAAGACGCCGAATCGAACCCGGAGGCTCCGCTGAGCCGCAACGAGGACTGGGTCAAGGTCGAGCTCGATCTGGGCGACGGCAAGAAGACCTACTACCGCGACACCAACACCATGCCGAACTGGGCGGGCTCCTGCTGGTACTACATGCGCTACCTTGACCCGACCGACACCAAGCACATGGTCGAGAAGGACGAGTTCGACTACTGGATGGGTCCGGAACACAACAAGACCGCGGGCAAGTCCGGCGGCGTCGACCTGTACATCGGCGGCGTGGAGCACGCCGTGCTGCACCTGCTGTACTCGCGCTTCTGGCACAAGGTGCTGTTCGACCTCGGCTACGTGGATTCCTCCGAACCGTTCCACAAGCTGTTCAACCAGGGCATGATCCAGGCCTACGCCTACACCGACGACCGCGGCCAGTACGTGCCCGCGGCGGAAGTGGTCGAAGGACCGGCCGACGCCGACGGCGAACCGACGTTCACCTGGCACGGCCAGCACGCCAACCGTGAGTTCGGCAAGATGGGCAAGAGCCTGAAGAACATCATCACCCCGGACGACATGTACAAGAACTATGGCGCGGACACCTTCCGCCTGTACGAGATGGGTATGGGCCCACTGGCGGAATCCCGTCCGTGGAACACCCGCAACGTGGTCGGATCCATGCGTTTCCTGCAGCGCCTGTGGCGCAACGTCATCGACGAGACCACCGGCAAGACGCGCGTCACCGATGGTGAGCTCGACACGAAGACGCTGAAACTGCTGAACAACACGATCGCCGACGTGACCGTGGAGATGGAGGCCATGCGCCCGAACACGGCCATCGCCAAGCTCATCGTGCTCAACAACCATCTGACCGGCCTCAAGTCCGTGCCGCGCGCGGCCGTCGAACCGCTGATCCTGATGCTTTCCCCAATCGCCCCGCACATCTGCGAGGAACTGTGGAGCAGGCTCGGCCACGCCGAATCGCTGGCCCATGCGCAGTGGCCGAAGGCCGACGCACGTTATGTCGGACAGGACAGCGTCACCGCCGTCGTGCAGATCAAGGGCAAGGTCCGCGCCAAGCTCGAGGTCTCGCCGGACATCGACCCGAAGGAACTGGAGAAGAAGGCCCTGGAGGCCGTCGCCGACCGTCTCGGCGGCAAGGAGCCGCGCAAGGTCATCGTCAAGGCTCCGAAGATCGTCTCCATCGTTCCCGCGGAATAGTAGGGAACGATCCCGGAGGAAGCCCCGACCGTATGGATGCGGATAGGCGCAGCCGCTTCCGCATCCATACGACACGCCGAACCTGTGGATAACCCATGTCCTTCGACCACAGGGGCCGAACCGACTGGACAACCATGCCCATGCACCCACATCGTGGAACGCATGGGCATGTTTGTTTCTCGACACGACCGCAGGCAATCAGGCCGGACGCAGACAGCGCGCCGGCTGCGGGAGTACGCGGCGTGCGAACGCGGCGTCCCCGTTCAATGCGACGACCGTGCCGACATGGACGCGATGGAACCGCGGAACCAGCCGACGGCGGAAAACCATGGGACCGTGGAGCCGCGCAGACCGGCTCCGGACGACACGCGGACCTGCCCGACGAAGCCGACGCTGGCGGCGCTGTCGGGCGTCAAACCATCGGACAGGCCGACCGAACGGGACATGCCGAAACGGGACCGTCCCCGAATATCCTTCAAACCATTCCATGCGGTGATCGCCATACTCACCCTGACATGCGCCCTATGCGCAAGCCTGACCATGCTGCTGCAGCAGGCCGTCAATTACAGCGCGCTGCAACGGGAACAGACCATGCAGACGCAATCGACATCCGAACAGCCGCGATCGAGCCAATCCAACGAACCGCAAACCCAACGGCAAAGCGAGCAGGCCACGCAAACCGATTCCGAAGGGCAGAATGGCCAACCCGCCGCGCCCGCCGAAACGGAATCAAACAAACTGGACCTCAATGCCGTCGGCTCGGAGGAGCTGCAGACGATCAAAGGCATCGGGCCTGTCACCGCGCAACGCATCCTTGACTACCGCAGTCAGATAGGCGGATTCACCAACGTCGAACAGCTGCTGGAGATCAAGGGCATCGGCGCGAAGACGCTTGACAAGATACGCGAACAGGTGTGCGTGCGATGAACGGGCATGCAGGCGGACATGCCGGCGAGCAGGCATGCGGGCGGACGGGGCGCGGTCGCGCGCGATGCGAATGGGCGTTACGGGAACAGGGAAGCAGGGACCATCGTCTACTGCCGCCCACGGTCTGCGGGTGGGCGGCGAGCCTCGCCATGCACGAATGCGCCGAACGGTGCCTGAACCACGATGGCGTCATCGGCATGCTTCCGCTCGTTCTGGTGCTGGCGGCGCCTCTGCTGGCGGCGTGCGCGGGCGTATCGTCCCTGCTGCCGGCGAGGTTCCGTGTGATCGCCCTGCGATGGCATTGGATGATGATCGTATGCGCGGCCGCGGCGATCGCCTGTGCCACATGCACGCTGACCTACGACCTGCTGCAATGGCGGGACGCCGCGTTCCGACTGGCTTCTCAAAACCAGCGGCAGGCGATTGTGCGCGTCACGGCCTCCACGCCTGCGATCAATGCCGACCGTCGTGCCGCGGACTGCCGGATCGACGCCGTGGCGACGGCGTTGTCGGCGGACGGCGTGACGCAGCCAAGCGCCGCTCGCATGCGCGTCTACGCGGATGGCGATGATTGCGCGGCATTGAAGCAAGGCGGCGAATATCTCATCGACGGAACCATCCAGGAATCGGAATACGGCGCCATGCCGTTATGGCTGACCGACGTGACGCGCGTCGAACGCGTACGCGCGCCCAACCTGCTGTACCGTACTGTCGATGCCATGCAACAGGCGTTCCTCTCGCAGACCATGAGACTATCCGACCAGGGAAAAGTGCTGGTGCCCGGACTGACGTTGGGAATCCTGGGACAGGACCACATGCCCACGGGGAAAGACGTCACCGCCATCGACGCCGTGTACGCGGACCGGGTCGAAGACGCGTTCCGCAGATCGGGCATACTGCACCTGATGGCCGTCAGCGGAGGCCATCTCGCGGTGGTGGCCGCATTGACGCGTTCATGCTGCGCCATGCTGCTTCTGCCCAGACAAGTGGTCGCGGCATCGGTCGCGATGGCGTACACGTTGCTCGCGGCATGCATGTACCCATCGGACTCGGTATCGAGGGCTTTGATGATGGGATACGCGGGAGCCATCGGCCTGCTCATAGGCCGTCGCACGCAGGCTCTGGCGACATTGAGCTGGACGACACTGCTGATGCTGCTGATCCGCCCTCATATGGCGCGCAGCTTCGGATTCGCGCTTTCCTGCGCCGCCGTGCTGGGCATCGTGCTTTTCGCGCAGAAGCTGAACGACCGGCTCGCGCCGATCATGCCACTGCCCATCGCGCAAGCCGCATCCATGACCATCGCCGCACAGGTGCTCACACTCCCCATACAGGTGCTCATCGAGCCGGAAATACCGATGTTCTCCATCCTCGCCAACATCGTGGTGACGCCATTCGTCGGATTCTCGACGTTGGCGGGATTGGCAAGCCTGGCGACATCATGGCTATGCCCGCAGCTCGGACTGTCACTGGCGCAGCTGGCGAGCATGGGAACCGCGGTGATGGAACTGGCCTCCCGATACCTTGGTTCCGGCGAACACGCCGTCCTCGCATGGCCGAACGGATTGCGAGGCGCCCTCGCCATCTGCCTGATGGAAGCGGCATGCGCCCTCGCCGTATGGCTCAGCCGATTACTGCTGCGCAAAACACTCACCCAGCACGAACACATGCCGGGGCAACGGTTCCTGGGCAGTCCCGCGGAACCGATTCGCATGTGGTGGGAACGGACCCTCACGGCATTGCACGACATGCAATGGAAAACATGAGCTTTGTCCACAGATACGGCGAGATTGAATACTATGCCGAAACCATCCGCAGCAAACACGCCGATCCACCTCGTCTACGGAGGCGACTCGTACCTGAACAGCCAGACGGTGCGGGACCTGCGCCATACGGCGGAACGCAAACACCCCGATGCGGAGATCATCGAACTCGATGCATCCAACGCGGACCACTACGCCTTCGACGAGGCGGTAAGCCCATCACTGCTCGCCGAACGATCCATCGTCATCGTCACCAATCTGCAAAACGCCGACGAAAAACTCGGCGAAACCATCGTCTCCTACTGCAAACAGGCATGTGCGAACCCCACGGAGGCAAGCATCGTCATATGCCAGCACGAAGGCGGCATGAAAGGCAAACGGATCGTCGACCAACTCGTCAAAGCCGGAGCCCACAAAGACGCAGTCGCCGACCTGAAAAAACCAGAAGCGAAACTGAACTTCGTCATGCGCTGCTTCGAGCGACGCAAACGCCGCGTCGACCCACTGGCGGCACAGCAACTCGCCGTGGTGCTCGGTGACAGAACCGGCGAACTCGCCGCCATGGTCGAACAGCTCTGCTTCGACTTCGACGACAATCCAATGAGTCTGGAACGCGTCAACCAATACCTTACTGCCAACCCGCAAGTGGATGGCTTCCGCGTCGCGGACCTGGCCCTGTCCGGGAAAACCGCCGACGCCATCATCGCCATGCGCTCATCGGTGGAACAAGGCACCGCACCCGTGGCCCTGATCGGGGCGCTCGCGGTGAAGCTGCGCACGATGGCGAAGGCCTCCGCGGTCCGCGCCGGCACCATCACCGCGGCGGAGGCGAAGGCGAGCCCATGGATTCTGCGCAACGCCACCAGGCAACTGGGCGGATGGACGTCGGACGGCATGAGCCGTTGCATACAGATGCTCGCCTGGGCCGATGAGCAAAGCAAGACAAATGGTTCGGACCCGGTTTATGCTTTGGAACGGTGCATCGAACTGATCAGCAACAAAGGACGCGTCATCTGATATGAGCAACACCATCACCGTCACCGCCGCCACAAGCGATGACATGCGGGACTTGGGCAAACGACTGGCGGGACTCGTCAAGGGAGGCGACGTGCTGCTGCTGTCGGGTCCCCTGGGAGCCGGCAAAACCACGTTCGCGCAGGGTTTCGGCGCGGGTTTGGGCGTCGCGGAGCCCATAGTCTCGCCGACGTTCACCATCGCCAGGGAACTTCAGGGGAGGTTCCCGAACGGCGCTCCGGCGCGGCTGGTGCATGTCGACGCCTACCGTCTGGGCGGGAACGCCTACGCTCCGGGACAGGACACGGTCGGCCGGCTGCTGGACGAATTGGAATCCCTGGGATTGGACGAGGAGCTGGAGGATCCCGGCGAGGACACCGTGGTGCTGATGGAATGGGGCGAGCAGATGGCCGCGGCCCTGGCCGAGGAACGGTTGGAGATCCACATCGACAGGCCGTTGGACCTCACCTCGGCAGGTCATGATGGCGAACTGACCGGCGATGGCATGCGCACGGTGACGTTCGCGCCGATCGGCAGTGCCTGGGAGTCCTTCGACTTCGAACGCGGTACGCGCTGACCGCACGGCTTCTAGCGCCGGTTGTACAGTAGTGGGCAGTTTGGGCACAAGGAGTTTTCATAAGATGCAGACATTGGTGATTGACACCTCATACGGTTCGACGGTCGGCGTGGTCGGGCACGAACCCATCGTAGAGACCGATTCGCGCACGCACGTCGAGAAACTGCAGGTGAACATCGCCGAAGCCGTTCGGCGCGCGGGACTCGGCCCCAGCGACATCGATCGCATTGTGGTCGGCGTGGGGCCAGCCCCGTTCACGGGATTGCGCGCGGGCATCGTCGCCGCCAAGGCGCTGGCATTTGCCACGGGCGCCCGTCTGGTGGGGCAGGATGTGCTGTCCCCACAGGTCCTGGTACGTTCCTCCGACGCGGATGGATGCCACCACCTGACCCTCGCGGTGAACGACGCGAGGCGCAGGCAGCTGTATTTCACACTGCTGGACGGTTCGGAGACGCCGCGTACGCTGATCGACATGGACATCGACTATCCGGACTCCATTGTGGAGCGCGTCAATCGAACGGTCGCGCGGCTGAACGAGGAACATGGCGAGGACTACGTCATCGATGTGGTCGGCCATGGCGCCGTGAAATACGCGCAGGCATGGGACGCGCTCGAGGCGCGCGGAGCAGTGGATGACCGGGCGCTGCTCGACGAGGGCGTTTCGGGATTGGAACGGTTCGCGGACTTTGCCGCGCGGAACGCCGATGATTCCGCCCAGCGTCCCGTCGAACCGCTGTATCTGCGCCGCCCGGACGTCTCCGTGCCCAATCCGCTCAAGCATGTGCTCAATCATGCGGGCGCCGAACGGACGGAGTGAACCCGAACATGATTGTTGATCGCACCGCGGTTGAGGAGCGGGCGGCCATCGCGCAGATCGCCGCATTGGAATCCGACCTGTTCGGACGCGGGGCATGGAGCGAACGCTCCATCGAACAGGAATTCCACGCTCCGGCGCGCACGTATCTGCTGGATGTCGCAGATGGCGCGGATTCATCGGCACGGCCCTTGATCCGCGGTTATGCCGGATTCTGGTACGACGGCGACGACGCGGAAATCATGACCATCGGCGTGGGGCGACAATACCAACGCCGGGGAATAGCGGCCCGTCTGCTCGGGACGCTGATCGCGGCCGCGCGGGAACAAGGCGCACGCCGCATGCTGCTTGAAGTGCGCGTCGACAACGCGCCGGCATTGGGATTATACGAAAAATACGGTTTCTCCCGCATGGGGCTGCGCAAACGCTACTACCAGCCGGAGGGAATCGACGCATACACCATGAGCTTGGAACTTGAGCCGAGGACCGTCGGCTTCACCATGGAACAACAAACGGAGAGGCAATGAGCGAACCAATCGTACTCGGCATCGAATCAACCTGCGACGAAACGGCGGCGGCAATCGTACAGGGACGCACCCTGCTTTCCAACGTGGTCGCCTCATCCATGGACGAGCACGCCCGTTACGGCGGCGTCATTCCCGAAATTGCCTCCCGCGCGCACGCGGAGGCGTTCGTGCCTTGCGTATCCAAGGCGCTTGCCGACGCGGACATGACGTTGTCCGACGTCGACGCGATCGCGGTGTCGGCAGGGCCCGGACTGGCCGGATGCCTCGCAGTGGGCGTTTCCGGGGCGAAATCGCTCGCATGGGCGGCCGACAAGCCGATTTACGGCATCAACCATGTGATCGGCCACATCGCCGTCACCCAGCTGCAGTTCGGCCCGTTTCCCGAGGACACGCTCGCGCTGATCGTCTCGGGCGGACACACGTCACTGCTGCATGTGCAGGATGTCGCGCGGCATATCGACGTGGTGGGCACCACGCTCGATGACGCGGCGGGGGAATGTTTCGACAAGGTCGCGAGGTTGCTGGGCTTCCCATATCCCGGTGGCCCGCACATCGACCGCCACGCGCAGTCGGGGGACCCGAATGCGATTCGTGTGCCACAGGGACTCACCCAAGGCAAGGCAGGCCAGAAGCACCCGTATGATTTCAGTTTCTCCGGCGTGAAAACCGCGGTGGCACGCTGGATCGAGGAGCAGCAGGCGTTGGGCAACGAGATCCCCGTGGACGACGTGTGCGCCTCGCTCGCCGACTCCGTGGCCACGGTGCTTTCCAAAAAGGCGATGCGCGGATGCGAGCAGTACGGTTCGAAGACGCTGATCGTTGGCGGCGGGTTCTCCGCCAATTCGCAGTTGCGTGCCAAATTGGTCGAATTCGGCAAGCGCCACGGCGTCGAGGTCCGCATTCCGCAGATCAAACTGTGCACCGACAACGGCGCCATGGTCGCCATGCTGGGCGTCAATCTGGTCGAAGCGGGCGTCGAGCCGTCGGCGCCGGATTTCGCCATCGACTCCGCCATGCCGTTGACGAAGATCTCCATGTGATTCGCATGCGGCAAGACGGGTGAGACACGCGGGGGATTTGCGAACGAACCACTTTCGTGTATCATATTTGTCTTGTGCACAGCGCATTCCTGCGTAGCTCAGTTGGCAGAGCATCCGACTGTTAATCGGACGGTCACTGGTTCAAGCCCAGTCGCAGGAGCTTGATTGAAACCCTTACGCAAGTAAGGGTTTTCTCATATTTGGATTTCATTCCAAGGTATCGAGCACATCGTCGATCAGCGTGCGGTCATGCGCGGCATGCGCGCGCAATCGCGGGAAACGGCGCAACGCATTGTCGGGACTCGCTCCGGCGGCGCGTGCAACGTTCGACTTCGATTCGCCATGCGCCACGGCGGTTTCGGCGAGGCGGTCGACCAAGGAATCGGAAACCCGGCGAATCTGATCGGCGACCCACAGCTGCGCCAGTTCCGGGGAAAGCGCATAATCGTCCTGCAATTCGCTGGCGGCCTCCTGCACCGCGGCCCACAGCACCATGAACGGTTTCTGATAGTAGGCGATTCGCTCTTCGGCGGGCTCGTCCTCCAATTGCCGCAGTGCCTTGCGTTGCGTGGTATTGTCGCTCATGGCTCCATCGTATGCCGCGACACGCCCGAAGCCTGTGGATAACCGTCATCCTCCGACCACAGGGGCCTGATCATGTGGACGCCGCGGCGCCGTCATGATTGCATTCCGTCGTAACGGGTTATGCAGCCGACAAGCCGCAAAGGAGCGAACATGAACGACAGGGGCCGACGCCGAAGGATTCTGCACGAGCTGCTGGGAAGACGCCGCGACAAGGAACGCCGAGTCCGCTTCACGATGGCGTGTATGGCATGCGTCGCCATGCTGTCGGCGTGCGCCGCCGTCATGGTCGTCTCTCCCGCATCCGCGCACTCCTCGAGCGTCGCCGCATGCTCCGCGATGATGCGTTGGCCGGTCGAACAGGCGAGGATGGTCGGCGCGTTCGACGCGCCGGACAAGCCGTGGCTCCCCGGGCACAGAGGAGTCGATCTGGCGGCGGTTGAGGGCGCGGCCGTCGTGGCTCCGGCCGATGGCGTGGTCGCTTTTGCGGGGAAGGTCGCCGGCAAGGACGTGGTCACCATACGGCATGGCGACGCCCAAGGCGCGCTGACCTCGACCTTTGAGCCCGCCGTCGCCGAAAAGGCGGTCGGGACGCGGGTGGGCAAAGGGGAGCGTTTCGCCCATGCGGAAGGGGAATCCGACCATTGCGATGGCGAATGCCTGCATTGGGGATTGAAAACGGGTGAGCGCGACTACGCGGATCCTGCCGGGAAGGTCCGTCCTGTCCGCATCGGTCTCAAGACCCCGCGTTAGGGGATTGAACGGCGCATGCTGGTCGGGAGACCGAACCGTCCGAACGCTTTCTGACTATGATGTTGCCTGTACCCGAATTCGAGGAGAGCGACGATGGACAGGCAGTACACACGTCCGCTGGAACAGCGCATTGATACGGACAGAAACATCTTTTCGGTGCTTGAGGAGCGCGCGGAGCGCACTCCCGACGATTCCCTGGTCGAATACAAGGACGACCGGGGCGAATGGCGTTCGTTCACCGCCAAGGAGTTCCGCGACAAGGTGGTCGCCATCGCCAAGGGACTGATCGCCCGCGGAGTCATGCCGGGGGATTCGGTCTCCATCGTCGCGCACACCTGCTGGCAGTGGACCGCGCTCGATATGGCCATCATGTCCATCGGCGCGCTCACCGTACCCGTCTATGAGACGAACTCCCCGGCGCAGGTGAGCATGATCTTCAACGATTCCAACGTCATCATGGCCTTCGCCGAGGATGACGGGCAGCGCGACAAAATCGAATCCGTGCGGGGCGAATGCCCCGACCTCGGCGACGTGTACGTCATCGGATTGGACGCCATCGACGCGATGGTCGAATACGGCCATGCGGTTTCCGACGCGGAGTTCTACGAGCGTGAACAATCCGTCAAAGGCGCCGACCTCGCCACCATCGTGTACACATCCGGGTCGACCGGCACGCCGAAGGGCATCGAACTGACCCACGCCAACTTCATCTTCATCACCTACTCCGGCGTCGCCACCATGCCCGACATCGCCATGAAGCCGAACCGACGTCTGCTGCTGTTCCTGCCCCTGGCGCATGTGTTCGCACGGTACATGCAGTTCTTCTGCTTCGCCGGCAACGTGTCGCTTGGCCTGTCCAGCAATCTGAAGACCATCCTCGTCGACTTCAAGGCGTTCAAACCGACGTTCATCCTCGCCGTCCCGCGCATCTTCGAGAAGATCTACAACGCCGCGTCCCAGAAGGCCGGCGAGGGATTGAAGGGCAGGGTGTTCGCCGGCGCGGCCCAGACGGCCCGCGACTGGTCGCACGCCCAGCAGTCGGGTGGTGGCGTTCCGCTCATGCTTGGTCTCAGGCACGCGTTGTACGGCAGGCTGGTGTATTCCTCGATCATGGACGTGTTCGGCGGGCATGTCGAATACGCGGTGTCCGGCGGCGCCCCGTTGGATTCATCCATCGCGCATTTCTTCAACGGCGTCGGACTGCCGTTGCTGGAGGGCTATGGCATGACGGAGACATGCGCCCCGTCGAGCGTCAACCCGACGTCCGGCTACAGGATCGGCACGATCGGCCTGCCGATGCAGGGCGTGACGATGGGCGTCGACGAGGACGGCGAACTGTGCATCAAAAGTCCGGCGGTATGCGCCGGATACCACAACAATCCCGACGTCACCAAGCGGCAGATCGTCGACGGCTGGCTGCACACCGGGGATCTTGGCTCCATCGATGAGGACGGGTTCGTCTCCATCGTCGGGCGCAAGAAGGACCTGATCATCACCGCCGGCGGCAAGAACGTCTCGCCCGGCGAGATGGAGGCGTCGATCATGACGTCGCCGGTGGTGAGCCAATGCGTGATGATCGGCGACCGCAAGCCGTTCATCGCGGCCATCATCGCCCTGGACCTTGCCGAGACGAACACATGGCTCGCGTCGAAGGGCGCCGAACCCGTGTCCGACCTGAGAGAGGCGTCCGAGAATCCGATCGTGCGCGCCGAGGTCGAGCGTGCGGTCAACAAGGCGAACGAACTGGCGTCCCGTGCCGAATCCATCCGCAAATTCGAGATCGTCCCCGACGAGTTCACCGAGGAGAACGGATTGGTCACGCCGAGCATGAAGGCGCGCCGCCAGGCCGTCATGGACCATTACCGGACGTTGATTGACACGGTCATCTACGTGCCGAGGAAGCAGTGACACCGACACGCTCCGCATCAAATGAAAGATGGTGATGGCTGTTCCGTTCCGGCGCCATATCGCCAGAACGGAACAGCCATCACCATCTCCCCGTTCTTCTGTTGCGCCGGAGCGTCACAGTCCCGCGTCGGCCAAGGAGATGTATCCCGGCTCGATCAGGGTCTTTTTGAGGTTGCCGGCGCTGACCGCCAGAATCTTTTCATGGATGGTGGGAATCCTCTTGCCCTCCATGGTGGCGGAGCGGATGAAACCAAGTCCGGAGATCTTCTCGGACGCATTGAGCTTGACGCATACCGTGGCGATGTCTCCGGCGAGCTTCTTGCGGTTCTCCACGGCGGTCATCCACTGTTTGCCGTTCACGATGTTCGGCATGATGCCCGCGTAGGCGCCATAGCCGGTGACGATCGGCCAGCGGGCGTTCTGCTCGTCGTCGTCCGAACCGTCGTCCCCCGTCTTGCCGCCATCGTCCGAATTGTCGTCGGAAGGCGCCTTGGACGGGTCGGGAACGGCCTGTTTCCTCAGATCCTTCTTGCCGGTGATGTTGCCGACGATGCCGGAGATGGTGATCGACGGGTTCACGTCGGCCGACGATCCGGTGTATCCAAGGTCGTCCAGACCGTCGGCGACCTGGCCGGCGATGTAGTCGTTGCAGGCGATGATGCCGTCGATGCGCGTGTGGTCGGTCGAATCGGAATCCATGCCGAGGCGCGTGGCGAGCGTCTTCTTCGCCTGCCCGTCCTTGCTGGAGTCGAAGGCCACGGCCTCCCAGTCGTCATCCGTGCTGGACGCGGTGAGCGTGCCTGACGGCGATACCGCCTTTCCGTCCTTGAAGTAGGGGCCGAGCACCTTCCAGATGCCGGCGAACACCGATTTGACGAACGTTTCGTCCGCGGTTGAATCGTCATCGGATTCGTCGAGGGGGAGCAGCACCTCGATGTGCTTGGGGTTGTCCGAGCTGGCCTTGTCGAGCGCGAGCTTGTTGACCAGTTCGCGGGCCTGCGTCCGCCCGATCTGCTCGGCCGTGGACATCGGCGCGTATACGTCGGGAACGTAGCCTTTAAGCGTGTTGGAGACCAGCACGACCTTCATGCCCGAATTTCTGGCGAGCTGGAGCGCGGATACCAGACGTTGCGCGGATCGCGCGTATTCCCGCTCGTCCCCGTCTGCGGAATCGTCGTTCCAGTCGAGCGCGTGGCCGGCGTAGTCGCCGTACTGGCGGTCGGACTCGTCCGCCTGCGCCACCGGTGCGACGATGAGCGTGGTCTTCCCGTCTTTCGACGCGGAGGCGTCGGTGTCGTTCACATGGTCGACGACGTAGTCCTGCACGCTCTGGCTTTGCTTTTCGAGGCTGGAGGCGGACTTCACGCTGATGTCGCCGCCCTTGACCCCCTGGCGCTTCAACGAAGTGACGATTTCCGGGACGAGCTTCGCCCATTTGCTCATGGGGGTCTGCTGGGAGATGGTGATGCCGTCGGACGGGGTGAAGATCGCCACATTGCCGGTCTGCGAAGCCGCGGCGGATGCGTCCGTTCCCGACGTGGATGTGTCCGTGTCGGACGAGCATGCGCCCAAAGTCAGTGCCATACCGGCCGAGACGAGCAGGGCCAGCAGCCGTTTCGCCGGAATCATGCGATGCAGTGTCATGCCATTTCCTTCGTGTTCGCGCATGGGGTGGAGCCTGTTTTCCAGATACGGTCTCCGATTGTAGTATTCGGCCGATAGAAGGGCCCGGATGCGTGCGATGAAACACGCATCCGGGCCCTTCTATCGGCCGTTCCGCCACCGCCTGCGGGCGGAGGTCATTCGGCCAGCGCCTTGGCGAGGTTCTCGTCGAGCGCGTTCATGAATCCTTCGGTGTCGAGCCACGGCTGGTCGGGGCCGATGAGCATGGCGAGGTCCTTGGTCATCTGGCCGCCTTCGACGGTGTCGATGATGACCTTCTCCAGCGTTTCGGCGAAACGACGGACCTCCGGCGTGCCGTCGAGGTCGGCGCGGTGCTTGAGTCCGCCGGTCCAGGCGAAAATGGACGCGATCGGGTTCGTGGAGGTCTTCTCGCCCTTCAGCCAACGACGGTAGTGGCGGGTGACGGTGCCGTGCGCGGCCTCGGCCTCGACGGTCTGACCGTCCGGCGTCATCAGCACGGAGGTCATCAGGCCCAAGGAGCCGAATCCCTGCGCGACGGAGTCGGACTGCACGTCGCCGTCGTAGTTCTTGCAGGCCCAGATGTAGCCGCCGTGCCACTTGAGGGAGCTGGCCACCATGTCGTCGATCAGGCGGTGCTCGTAGGTCAGTCCCGCCTTCGCGAACTTGTCCTTGTATTCGTTCTCGAACACCTCGGCGAACGTGTCCTTGAACTGGCCGTCGTACGCCTTGAGAATCGTGTTTTTGGTGGACAGGTAGACCGGATATCCGCGCATCAGGCCGTAGTTGAAGCAGGCGCGCGCGAATCCGCGGATCGAATCGTTCACGTTGTACTGCACCTGGGCCACGCCGCCGTCCTCGCCGTAGTTGTACACGACGTGCTGGATGGGCTCGGAGCCGTCCTCCGGAGTGAAGGTGACGGTCAGGGTGCCGGCGCCCGGAACCTTGAAGTCGGTGGCCTTGTACTGGTCGCCGAACGCGTGGCGGGCCACCACGATCGGCTTGGTCCATCCCGGGACCAGCCTCGGCACGTTGCTCATCACGATCGGCTCGCGGAAGATGGTGCCGCCGAGGATGTTGCGGATGGTGCCGTTCGGGGACTTCCACATCTTCTTGAGGCCGAATTCCCTCACGCGCGCCTCGTCCGGCGTGATCGTGGCGCACTTGACGCCCACGTGCTCGCGCTGGATGGCCTTCGCCGCGTCGACCGTCACCTGGTCGTCGGTGGCGTCGCGGTTCTCGATGCCCAAATCGTAGTAATCGAGATCCACGTCGAGATACGGCAGGATCAGACGATCCTTGATGTCCTTCCAGATGACGCGGGTCATCTCGTCGCCGTCGAGTTCGACGACCTTGCCTTCGACCTTGATCTTGGCCATGCGTTGCCCTCCTGTCGGGTTTGAAGGTGAATGGTTCCTGTTTATAACATGTGTGTTAATTCCGTCCGCCGATGTCCAAATCCGGCCCGTCCGGCGCACTGGCTGTCATAGCTGAGCATTAGCCTTGGAGCCATGTCTCAGGAAATTGAAATCGGTTTGGGCAAGAAGGGCCGTCTGGCTTACGCGCTGGACGACGTCTCCATCGTTCCCTCCCGTCGTACTCGCGATCCGCAGGATGTGTCCACCTCTTGGCAGGTCGACGCCTATGAATTCGACGTGCCGGTCATCGGCGCCCCGATGGATTCGGTGACCAGCCCGGCCACCGCCATCGCCTTGGGCAGGATGGGCGCGCTCGGCGTGCTCGACCTCGAGGGCCTGTGGACCCGCTATGACGATCCGCAGCCGCTGCTCGACGAGATCGCGCAGCTGCCGGCGGACAAGGCGACCGCGCGCATCCAGCAGATCTACGCCGAGCCGATCAAGCCGGAGCTCATCGTCCAGCGTCTCCACGAGATCCGCGACGCGGGCGTCACCGTCGCCGGCGCGCTGTCCCCGCAGCGCACCCAGGACTACTATTCCACCGTGCTCGAGGCCGGCGTCGACCTGTTCGTGATCCGCGGCACCGTCGTGTCCGCCGAGCATGTCTCCAAGGACCATGAGCCGCTGAACCTGAAGAAGTTCATCTACGATCTTGACGTGCCGGTCATCGTCGGCGGCGCGGCCAACTACACCGCGGCCCTGCATCTGATGCGCACCGGCGCTGCCGGCGTGCTTGTCGGCTTCGGCGGCGGCGCGGTCTCCGCCAACCGCAACACGATCGGCGTGCACGCGCCGATGGCCACCGCCATCGCGGACGTCGCCGAGGCGCGCCGCGACTACATGGACGAGTCCGGCGGTCGATACGTGCAGGTGATCGCGGACGGCGGCATGGGCGATTCCGGCAGCTTCATCAAGGCGTTCGCCCTTGGCGCCGACGCGGTGATGCTCGGCTCTCCGCTGGCCCGCGCCACCGAGGCTCCCGGCCAGGGCATGCACTGGGGCGCCGAGGCGCGCCACCAGACGCTGCCGCGCGGCTTCCGCACCAACGTCGGCACCGTCGGCAGCCTGCACGACGTGCTGTTCGGGCCGAGCCACAACCCCGACGGCACCACCAACTTCATCGGAGCGCTCCGTCGCGCGATGGCCACGACCGGCTACGTCGACCTGAAGAGCTTCCAGCGTTGCCCCGTCACCGTGTCGCAGCACTGACGCACCGTGACGGACACGCTTCCGAGGCAATCCCCGCTGCACGCCAGAAGATGGCGTACAGCGGGGATTGTCATATACACCTGATTTGTGCGCACGCGACGGCGGATTCATGCATGGTCGTTTTTGTCATCATGCCGGCAGAAACTGTAGAAAACCCTTGGAATGACAGTCGACACGCCGATAGTTGCGCATCAATGGCGAATCCAGTATATTACTAACTCGTCAGCCACCAAGGTGGTAGACATGCGGACATAGCTTAGTTGGTAAAGCGCAACCTTGCCAAGGTTGAGACCGCGGGTCCGAGTCCCGTTGTCCGCTCCAATAAGAAAAGCTCCCGACGGGAGCTTTTCTTGTATTCACAGGATTCCGCGCACGGCCATGACGGGTCGATTTAATATGTCCGCGCGCGGAAGGTTCAATGGTCACCGACCTACTTCTCGATGTCGGCGCGCGCGGGCGTGATCATCGTCAGCATCATCACGGACGGCTCCTCGGCGTACACGGCATGGGGGATGCGCGTGGGGAAATAGGCCAGCCCTCCCGGAACCAGCTCCACGGTCCTGCCGTTGCCGGTCACCCTCAACCGTCCGCTCAGGGTCTGGACGAACACCGGCATCGCGGCCGTATGCTCGCTGAGTTCCTCGCCCTTGTCGAAGGAGAACAACACCACATTGCCTCCGGCCTTCCGCATGACGGTCCGGGAAACGGTGGATCCCTCCTGCACGGAGACCATATCCCCGAGATCCTCGATGTACCCCAGTTCGACCGGTTCGGCATCATCCGACTGTCCGCTCATGTTTCCACACTCCTTTGTCGTAGTTTTTCGAACGTCTCCATCGTACCCGCATCCCCGCCGACGCACGAGGAGACGTCGGAAAGCGACACCGTCGGCATGGGGACGGCCGGCCACGATGCGAACGCCTTCTTGAAATCGCCCTGCCGCCGACACAAACTGGAACCGGTTTTACAAGGAAACGGCAAGGTCGCCGCGGCAGTGAAGCCCTATGGAGGTATACGAACATGAACGAGAACAATGGCATCAGCTTCGTGCCGGATGATTCCGCCAGCCACGAATGGACGGAACACGACAGCGAACTCGTCGAGGAATACGCGAACCAGCTCATGAACATGAGCTTCTGACGCCGATTCCCACGACAGCCACAGGGCGCCGCGCGCATGCGCGACGCCTTCTCCATGCCCCTCCGCCCGCAGGCCGAACCCCCAGCGGAAACGCAGACTATACTGTCCACACGGCAAGGCAAACGGAACGGAGGGACGGCCCATGACGGACGGCGCGCGGCCAAAAAGGACCATGATCAGACAACTGTTCGGCTATTACGGCGTCTCCATCATGCAGACCTTCGTGGAATTCGGCGTCTTCGCGCTGCTGCAGCTGGCCGGCGCCCCGTTCCGCATCGCGAACACCGCCGCGGTATTCTGCTCCGGCTCGTTCAACTACGCCATGAACCGCAGCATCACATTCAAATCGTCATCGAACCACATCCGCTCGATCGCCATGTTCACGGCCATGTACTGCTGGAACCTGCTGTTCTCCAACCTGATGATGTCCTGGATACCAAGCCAGCTCGGATGGCCGACCATGGCCGTCAAAATCATCACCATGGGCATGCAATCCATCTGGGGATTCCTGCTATGCCGCCACGTCATCTTCGCATGACGACGAACCCGGCCAAAACGAAACCGCACCCGCACCGACAGCGGACGCACTCTCCTACAATGGGAAGAACGCAAAGAAACACACGCAAGAGGAGAACACGGCCAGTGACTGACGTAAGACGGGAAATGGAACGAATCCGTCCGGTATACGAAACCGGTGTGCTCCGACTGCTGCTACGCGGCAACTCCATGCTGTACATCGCCCTGCTGCGAGCCACATTCGACCCGCTCTCCGGAGAACTGCCCAGGGAAACCGTCGAGGAACGCTTCGCACGCAGCATCACCCAACTCACGAAGACCGGAGACTACACACTGAAAGACAGCCAGACCGCCCTGGACGCCGCCCACACGACGCTCCTCGACCTCACCAAGGAAGGCGCGGGCGACTACGCATGGCTCGCCAACTCCATGGACGTCTCCACACACCGCTACCTATACCGCCTCACCGCCCGCGCGCACAGAGCCATCGAAGCATTGGACCGACTCGGCGACACCACCAAAACCCTCTCCGGCGCCCAAGCCAACAGCATCATCATGGAAATCGAAAACGCCCGCATGCAACTGACCGCCGACCCACGCGAACGCATCCGACTGCTCGAACAGGACATCGCCGAACGCCAAAAGGAAATCGACCGACTCGAACACGACGGAAACATCAAGGAACTCACCGGACAACAGGTCGGCGACATCATCGGCGTGATCCACAACACCCTGCGCGGCGTGCCCATCGACCTACGGGAACTGGCGCTCGCCGAACGCGACAACGGGGACGCGCTGCGCCGGCGCATGCAAAGCGGAGACATGAGCGTCGAGCGGATCCTCGACGCGTACCATGACGAATACCGCAGGGCGTTCCGACAGTCCGACAGCGGCCGCAGGTTCGAGGACGCGTTCCAGGTGATCGTCACCGAGAAGGGGCGCCGCGCCATCGACGAGGCCGTGCGCGACATCGCCAGGAACCCGTATCTCGAAGGGGAGCCGGGCATGTTGCTCGGCCAGGTGCGCGCCGAACTCAAACGCATCTACCAGGGCATCGAGGACGTGCGCGAGCAGACCCGCGTCTCCGACGAGGCGGTCAGCAGGCTCGTGCGCCAGCAGACCGACACCCGCTATCGCACCATGCTCGTCACGTTGAACCGTCTGTTCGCGAAGGCCGGCGCCGAAGCCAAGGCCAGGCCGGGCGATGCCGGCCGACCGTACCACACCGATTCCGGATTCGCGCAGTTCGCGGCCTTGCCGTCGCGCCCGGCCAGGTCGATGGCGCGCAGCGCATCCGCAAGCCTGGCCGAAGCCCAGGAGCCGATGGTCGCGGCGCCCGACCTGAAATCGATGATCGAGACATGCGGCCCCAGGCTGCGCCGCATGGTCGGCCTCATCCGTCGGAATCCGGTATGGACCGAAGACGGACGGTACGTGGATTTCGCGGCCAGCTTCAACCGGCTGCCGCGCGCCGAGCGCAGGGAAAGCGAGCTCGTCGGCTTCCTCGGCGCGTTGCGCGTGCGCGACGACGGGGACTTCGTCAACTGGAACTGCGTATCGCTGAACGGCAGGGAACGCGTATGGCGCACCAGGCCGGTGCTCGCCACGGAACGGACGATCGACGACATCATGCAGGAAGGATGAGCATGGCGCAGGACAACGAGGAAACCCGATTGGAACAAACATTCGAATCCCGTGACGGGGCCGGACTGTTCGACGGCGACAGCGGCGACATGACGGCGGACGGCAGGGTCGCGGCCATCGCGCTCAAACGCGAGCGCTACGTCACCGGCGACCTGTACGACCTCGTCCTGGCGCATCGCGGGGAAGTGGAACGTTCGTTGAACAACGACATGCTCCGTCTGATGGTCGACGAGCGATACCATCTGATGTACGCCGCGCCGGTCGGTGACGACGAGACCGGCATACGCGCGTTGAAGACGCGCGCCAGCCTGACCCGCGAGGAGGCCGCCACGTTGGCCTTGCTGCGCATTCACGCGTTGGAGTACGAAAGCCAGGGAATCGGCCCGGAGCGGTGGCTCATCGGCATTGACGAGATCCGCGGCGCGTTGACCTCGGGGGCCGGATACCTCGCGTCCAGCAACGACGAGGAGGGCACCGCGAAGAAGATCTCCGCGGCCGTCTCCCGGATGCGCACCTACGGCTATCTCGCGCAGACCGACGAGGACGACATGTATCTGATCACGCCGCTGGTTCCCGTGATTCTGGACAGGCGTCTCGCCGACCAATGGCTCGGCTACGAGGATGACGCAGACGATAATGCGGAAGATGCCGCCGGCATGGAATCTGCCGGCGACGCGGACGGGCGTCGGGACGGCGGCGAGCAGATCGCCTTGGAATTCGACCAGGACGCGACCGACGATGGGGAGGAACACTGAAATGAACGACAGCATGGCAATCGTCGCGGACCGTTGGATGCTGGAAAGCCGCCAGCTCGTCAACTGGGGCTCCTACAACGGCTATCACGAGTTCAGGCCGTCCACCGACGCGCTGGCGCCGGTCACCCTGCTCGCCGGCGCCAGCGAATCCGGCAAATCCACGCTTGTGGACGCGCAGATCTCTCTGCTCTATCCGACGGGCACGCCGTACAACAAGGCATCCAATTCCGGCAAATCCGAGCGCAACGACTACACCTATCTGCGCGGCATGGCCGGCATCAACGACAGCGCCGAGGGCGAACGGCCGGTCTATCTGCGCGGCCGCGGTGACGACGGCACGCCGCACAACATCTGGGGCGCCATCGTCGACACCTATGTGAACCACAGCGACGGGGGCCTCCTGTCGTGCGCGAAATTCCTCTACCTGACCACAGGCGACGGCAAGGACGGTCTGCGCCGACGCTACGCCACATGGAACAGGAAAATCGACCCGCGAGCCATGGACCGTTACCGCGACGTCCCGTTCACCGCCAACATGCTGCGCGAGATGTACCCCGAATGCGAGACGTATCCCAATGCGGAGACCTTCCATGCCGCCATCTGGCACATCATGGGGCTCAGCGCGGAGGCATGCCGGCTCCTGCACAAGATCCAATCCGCCGACGCGCCCGCACGGCTCGACGACATCTTCAAACAGGGCGTGCTCGACGTGCCCGAGGCCATCGCCATCGCCCGGAACACCGTCGACGACTACGAGCGGTACCACGAAAACTTCCACATCATGGAAGAGAAGATCAAACGCGTCGGCAAGCTGCGCGCCATCCAAAACCTCTATGGCGAATACTCCGCCAAGCGCAACGAACTCGGCGAATACCGGCGTGCCGACCCCGAAACCGAGGCGGGCGAAGCCGCCATCACCGCATGGGCAATCTCACGGATGGCCGGCGAGATACGCGCCGGAATCCCCGCGGCCGAACGGGCCATCGAGGACGCACGCCTCCGCATCGGACAGGCCGATCTGCGCATCCAGGGACTCGACGCGCAGATCGACGCGGTCAGGGAACGTCTCGAAGGCCTCGACAACGGCAACCTGCTCCGTCTCAAAAACGACCTGCAACGCGCCCGCCGCGACCGCGAGGAGACGCGCGTCCGACGGCAGAGGCTCGCCGCACGGTTCGAACGGACTTCCGGCAAACTGCCCACGGACGAAACCTCATGGGACGACATGCGCGCCGCATTGGCCGAAACCGCACGCTCATACGACAAGCGGCGCGCCGAACTCGACTCGGCCTACGAGGAACTGGTGGCCCGCCGCGCCGCGTTCGGCGAGGAGCGAGAACGGCTCCGCAGGGATTACGAACGCGCTCGCCGGCAGAAGAGCCGCGTCACGGACGCCATGGCGGACGCGCGCGACCTCATCGCGCGGGCCACGGGCCTCGACGCGGCCGAACTGCCGTACGTGGCCGAACTCATGGACGTGAAAGAGAACGAGGAACGATGGCGCACGGCCATGAACGTCGCCTACGCGCCCATCGCGCAGACCATCCTCGTGGACAGGCGCCACGAGGCGGGATTCGCGGCCAAGGTCAGCGCAATCGACCCGACCCATATGATCCGCCGCACCTGGCGTTTCGTCGACACGCGGCAAACCCACGACGCCAAGAGCGAAGAGGGATGGCTGTCCTCGAAACTGCGCTACCGCGAGGACTCCCCGTTCGCGTCATGGCTGAAAACGCAGACCGCATCGCAACGGTACGACGCGGCGTGCGTGGACGCGATCGACGACGCGGACGAACGCCGACAGGTGCAGGCGGACGGCCAAATCAAATCCGGAGCGCATGGATTCCACGGCACCAAAGGCATGACTCCGGTCATCGGCTTCATCAACGAAACGTATCTCGCGCAACTGCGCGAACGCGTCAGCCGGAAGGAACGCGAATACGCGGACGTCGACCAACGATGCGGCCAAGCCAAGCGCGATCTCGAACTGCTGCACGACGAACGCGCCCTCGCCGACGCCGTCGCCGACATGCCATGGCGGGAAATCGACGTGTTCGCGGCGGAAAAACTCGTGGACGAGCTCAAAACGCAGATCGACCGCATCGAAGGCGACCCCGAACTCAAAACACTCCGGGAACGACTCGACGAACTCGCCCGCCAACGGGACGAGGCCGGGCGGACGCGGTACCACGCGCAAGCCGACCTCGACGGCGCGCAAAAGGCCGAACGGCTGGAAACGCAATGGCTGGCATCCCATGATGATGGCACGTTCGACGAATCCACCATCCCCGAAACCGTGTCGAACCGGCTCGCCGACGCGTACGAAGACGCCTGCGGCATCATCGGCGACCGGAAGGAAAGGCCGAAGCACCTCGCCGGAATCTCCGACGCGGAAGGCAAAACACCCTTCGCGCAGCGCGTGGTACGCAAACTCGAGAATGTGATGGGCGGCCAAATAACAAGACTGTCCGAACAGACAGGGGAGAAGCGCACCGCCACGGAACAGGCCATGCAGTCATACCTTGAAGACCACGCCGCAGACGACGGCATCGTCACCGCAAGCGTCAACGACTATCAATACTTCCTCCGGGAACTCAGCGACCTCGACATGCTCGTCACCCGAAAAACCACCGACGAGGAATACGCCAACAGCGTCGAAAAACTCTACATGAGCCTGCAACAGCTCAACCGGTCGATACGCTCCGACGAGGAAAACATCGGCGAACAGCTCGACCGCATCAACGACATGCTCAAAGACCAGAAATTCGGACCACGCGAAGGACGACTGGCGCTCACCGTCGAATTCGGCAAACCACAACGCGACTTCGCCCAGGCCTTCGGCGCCATCCTCACAAAACTCGACGACTGGACACAAGAGGACCGCGACGACGCCACCGCCACACGCAAGGCCTTCGCATCCTGCAAACCATTCATCGACACGCTCAAAACGGAACTCGGCAAAATCCACGACACCGGCGGCGTACGCAGCTACGGCTCCTACAACCTCGACCCACGGGTACGAGGATCCTTCTACGCCATCGTCCACCACACGGACGAACCAGACGAACGCATCAGCTCCACCGGCGGCAAATCCGGCGGCGCGCTACAGGAACTCACCTCATTCATCTACGGCGCGGCACTCATCTACCTACTCGGCGGCGACCTCACCGGACACCCCACCTACACCACACTGTTCCTCGACGAAGCACTCATCAAAGCCGACGGAAGATACACGCAACGCGCCCTCAACGTGCTCCCACGACTCGGCTTCCAAGTCATCGTCTCCGCACCCGAAAGCAAAACCGCCGAAATCCTCGAAACCGCCACCAAAGCCTACGTGGCCTACAAAGACCCCAACAACGGCCTCTCATCCCTACAGGAACTCGACAGCACACCCACCACCGACACAACCCCACACGAAAACGACGCCAACCAATAGAACACCTGTTCGAAACCACAGCAAAAACACGCTATCCTAATACCCAGAAACAGCCACAACCAAACAAAGGACACCACAGTGGCCAAACACACAAACCCCACAAACGGCAACGTCATAGTGGAACGCATACTCACCAGCGACGCCTTCCTCACCAAAGAAATCAAAAAAGCGCCCATGAAACCAACCAACGGCGCACTCATCGCCGACCTCAAACACCTCCCCAACGACCTCAAAATCGTCATCCAAGGCGCTCGCGAGCACAATCTCAAAAACGTGAATCTGGAATTCCCCCGCAACCGCATGGTGGTGTTCACCGGGCTGTCCGGCTCCGGCAAGTCCTCGCTGGCGTTCGACACGCTGTTCGCCGAGGGCCAACGCAGGTATGTGGAATCACTGTCCGCGTATGCACGGCAGTTTCTGGGGCAGATGGACAAACCCGACGTCGACTTCATCGAAGGCCTGAGCCCGGCCGTGTCCATCGACCAGAAGACGACGAACCGCAATCCGCGTTCGACGGTCGGCACCATCACTGAGATCTACGATTACCTGCGCCTGCTGTTCGCGCGCACCGGCATCCCGCACTGCCCGGAATGCGGCGCGTTGGTCAGCGCCCAGACGCCGCAGCAGATGGTGGACGCGCTGCTGAAATATCCGGAACGCACGCGGTTCCAGATCCTGGCGCCCGTCGTCCGCGGACGGAAGGGCGAGTTCGAGGACCTGCTCGAACTGCTGCGCGGCGACGGCTACGCCCGCGCGCTGATCGACGGCGAGATGCGGCAGCTCTCCGATGACATCAAACTCGTCAAGCAGAAGAAGCACACCATCGAAGTGGTGGTGGACCGTCTGGTGGTCAAGGACGGCATCCGCCAGCGCCTGACCGATTCCATCGAGACCGCGTTGCGGCTTTCCAAGGGCGTGGTCATCGCGGACTTCGTGGATCTGGACGAGCACGACCCCGACCGGCGCAAGCCATTCTCGGAAAAGCGCGCGTGCCCGAACGGGCACCAGCTCGAACTCGACGAGATCGAACCGCGCACCTTCTCCTTCAACGCGCCCTATGGCGCCTGCCCGGTATGCACCGGCATCGGCTACAAGCTCGAGATCGATCCGGAACTGGTGATTCCCGACCCCAGCAAGACGCTGAACGAGAACGCCATCGAGCCCTGGGGCATGACCAAGGGCACCGGCGAATACTACCGGCATGTGCTCGAGGGCCTCGGGGACGAAATGGGATTCGACCTGGACACGCCATGGAAGGATCTGCCCAAAGACGTGCGGCACGCCATCATGTACGGCCATGACTTCAAGGTGCAGGTCTCATACCGTAACCGCTGGGGACGCATGCGCGAATACTCCACCGGCTTCGAAGGCGTCGTCCGCACGCTGATGCGCCGGCATGACGAGACCGACTCCGACCAGATGAAGCAGTATTACGAATCGTACATGCGCGAAGTGCCCTGCCAGGCATGCCACGGCCGTAGGCTGCGCCCGGAGGTGCTGGCGGTCACCGTGGGCGACGAGTCCATCGCCGACGTGTGCGACATGTCCGCCGAGAAAAGCCTCGAATGGATCAACGACCTCCGTCTGGATGGATCGGCCGCGAAAATCGCCGGTGAGGTCGTCAAGGAGATCCGTGCGCGCCTCGGATTCCTCAATGACGTCGGTCTGAACTATCTGACGCTGTCGCGCGCCGCGAAGACGCTTTCCGGCGGAGAGGCCCAGCGCATCCGTCTGGCCACGCAGATCGGTTCCGGACTGGTGGGCGTCATGTACGTGCTGGACGAGCCGTCCATCGGATTGCACCAGCGCGACAACGAGCGTCTGATCTCCACGTTGCATCATCTGCGCGATCTCGGCAACACGTTGATCGTCGTGGAGCACGACGAGGACACCATCAAGAGCGCCGACTGGGTCATCGACATCGGTCCCGGCGCGGGCGAACATGGCGGGGAGGTCGTCTACTCGGGCACGGCCGCGAAAATCGTCGACGCTCCGCGCTCCATCACCGGCGACTACATCGCCCGCAGAAGAACCATCGAGGTGCCGGCAAGCCGCCGCAAGGTGCGCAAGACCAAGCAGCTTCGTGTGATCGGAGCCAGGGAGAACAACCTCAAGAACCTGAACGTCGATTTCCCGCTGGGCGTGTTCACCTGCGTTACCGGCGTGTCCGGCTCCGGCAAATCGACTCTGGTCAACCAGATCCTCTACCCGGTTCTCGCCGACAAGCTCAACGGCGCGAGGATCGTGCCGGGCAAGCACACCCGCGTCGAAGGCGTGGACCAGTGCGACAAGGTGATCCATGTGGACCAGAACCCGATCGGACGCACGCCGCGTTCCAATCCGGCCACCTATACCGGCGTGTGGGACAAGATCCGCACGCTTTTCGCCAAAACGCCGGAAGCCCAGGTGCGCGGATACGGTCCGGGACGGTTCTCCTTCAACGTCAAGGGCGGACGGTGCGAGGCATGCCACGGCGATGGCACGCTGAAGATCGAAATGAACTTCCTGCCGGACGTGTACGTGGATTGCGAGGAATGCCACGGCCAGCGGTACAACCGCGAGACCCTGGAGGTGAAGTACAACGGCAAATCCGTCGCCGACGTGCTCAACATGCCGATCGAAGAGGCCGCGCGGTTCTTCAAGGCGTATCCTTCGATCTCACGGTATCTCGACACGCTGGTGCAGGTCGGATTGGGATACATCCGCCTCGGACAACCCGCGCCGACCCTGTCGGGCGGCGAATCGCAGCGCGTGAAGCTCGCCACCGAATTGCAGCGCCGCTCCACCGGCAAAACCGTGTACATCTTGGACGAGCCGACCACCGGCCTGCATTTCGAGGACGTGCGCAAATTGCTGATGGTGTTGCAGGGACTGGTCGACAAAGGCAATACCGTCATCGTCATCGAGCACAACCTCGACGTGGTCAAATCCGCCGATTGGCTGATCGACCTCGGACCGGAAGGCGGCGACGGCGGCGGCACGGTCGTCGCCGAAGGCACACCCGAACAGGTCGCGCAATGCGAACGGTCCTGGACCGGCAGGTTCCTCAAGGACATGCTGTGAGCAAGATGATTGAGAAGCATAGTCCGGAAGTATGGCGCAAAACCGCTGAGAGCATGCGCGGCCCCGTGCCGCCACAGGCGCGGCGCGGGGCCGCTGGCAGGGGAGTGAACAAAAACGGCGCGCCCCTGCTGGGGGACACCAGGGATCTGTTCCGTCCGAAGACCTCCGATATTCCGGCCCAGCCGGGCGTCTACAAATGGCGTGACGGCGAGGGAAGGGTCATCTACGTCGGCAAGGCCAAGAATCTGCGCAACCGACTGACCAATTATTTCCAGCCGCTGTACCAGCTGCATCCGCGTACCCAGACCATGGTGCTGACCGCACGCAGCCTGGAATGGACCGTGGTCGGAACCGAACTGGAATCGCTGACGTTGGAATACACGTGGATCAAGGAATTCGACCCGCGGTTCAACGTCGTCTTCCGCGACGACAAGACGTATCCGTATCTGGCCATATCCTCCGGGGAACGCGTGCCCCGCGTATGGATCACCCGTAGTCGAAAACGCCGTGACACCAGATACTTCGGGCCTTACGCCAAAGTCTGGGACCTGAAGCAGAGCCTCGACCATCTGCTCAAGACGTTTCCGGTGCGCACCTGCTCGCAGAACGTGTTCCGCAAGGCGGAGCTCACGCATCGTCCGTGCCTGCTCGCCTCGATAGGCAAATGCTCGGCCCCATGCGTGCAACGCATCGGAGTGGCGGAACACAGGAGAATGAGCGAGCAGCTGGTCGGCGTGCTGACCGGACGCATCGGCAAGTCGTACATCGCCCAGCTCACGCGCGAAATGAAGAACGCCAGCGCCGAACTGGAATTCGAGAAGGCCGCGCGGCTGCGCGACCAGATCCACATGCTTTCCACCGTCGTCGAGCAGAACGCCGTCGTGTTCGATTCCGACGTCGACGCGGATGTGTTCGGCATCGAATCCGATGAGCTGGAAGCCTCGGTGCATGCTTTCTTCGTTCGGGCCGGCTCCATTCGCGGTGAGCGCAATTGGAGCGTGGAACGGGTGGAGGACGTCAGTGACGAGGAGCTTGTGTCCGACCTCATCACCCAGGTGTATTCGGAACTGTCAGGCCGGCATGCCATGGAATCCGCCACGGCGTCCACCGTCGTCACCGAAACGCGTGACGCGATCGGTTCGACGCAAACGGTGACGGCGACCGATGCCGTGGCCCGCGCGCAGGCCACCAGGGAGCGGAACGAGCGGCTGGAGCAGACCGGCCGTGCCGATCTGCTGGCCCCCATAGCGCCGGTGCCCCGCGAAATCATCGTGCCCATCGAACCGGCCAGACGCGGGGAGCTCGAACAGTGGCTGACCGGTCTGCGCGGAGCGGCGGTGACCATCCGCACGGCGATTCGCGGTGACAAAAAACAGCTTATGGACCGTGCCGACGACAACGCCAGGCAGGCGATGCGGCGCAGTAAGATGAGTCGTATCAGCGATATGGGCGCACGCACCACGGCCATGAACGACGTGGCCAAGGCGCTTGGGCTTGAGCAATCGCCGTTGCGCATCGAATGCTACGACATCTCGAACACCATAGGCGGCGCGTTCCAAGTGGCGTCGATGGTGGTGTTCGAAGACGCCATGGCCAAGAAATCCGAATACCGCAGATTCGCCATACGCGGAGCGGACGGCAAGGGCGCGTTGGACGATCTCAGCGCATTGTACGAGACGCTGACCCGCCGATTCCGCCACGGCAACATCGCCGGCGACTCCGGCGAGAGCCTCGACGACGAGCATCGTATTTCCAAACAGGGGAATCGGGAGCCTGCGGCCGGAGAACCATCCGGAAACGGTGAAACCGTGGTGCGGCAGAACCCGGACCGTAGGCATTTCGCATACAAGCCCAATCTCGTGGTGGTCGATGGCGGCAAGCCGCAGGTCATGGCGGCGGCCAAGGCACTTGAGGACTGCGGCGTCGACGATGTGGCCGTCTGCGGCCTCGCGAAACGGCTGGAGGAGGTTTGGGTGCCGGACGACGACTATCCGATCATCCTCAAACGCCAGTCGGAAGGCATGTATCTGCTGCAAAGGGTGCGCGACGAATCCCATCGGTTCGCCATCACCTACCATCGTCAAACCAGGCGGAAAGGCGCATTGCGTTCGGCCCTTGACGACATTCCGGGCATAGGGGAGTCCTATCAGAAGCGGCTGCTCGGCCATTTCGGTTCGGTACGCGCCATGCGTTCGGCAAGCGTCGAGGATTTCGAACGGGTCAAAGGCATCGGCCATGCGAAGGCGGAGGCCCTGTACCGAGCCTTGCATGATGACGCTCCGACCGACGCTGCCGATGCGACGCATGCGGAACATTCCGGTTCCACGGCGAAAACCGGAAACAGAGCATCGGAGAACCCGGAACGTTTTGCGGAATGACAGCATGCCGTGCGATAACGGCAAACCTTGCTAGCATAGGACGGGACACTAGGGAAGGAGCATGATGGCAGAAATCAATCATCGCTGTGCGGTCTTAGGCAGGCCCATAGCGCATTCGCTTTCCCCGGTCCTGCACAACGCGGCGTATCGGGCCCTGCACCTTGACGACTGGTTCTACGACAGGCACGAAGTCGGAGAAGATGACCTGGAACGGTTTCTGAAAGGCCTCGACCCCACATGGGCCGGACTCAGCCTCACCATGCCGCTGAAGAAGACGATTCAACCGTATGGGCTTCCCTGTGACCGCTGGTCCAAGGAACTGATGGTGGCGAACACCGCGGTGTTCGATTGGAAGGGCGCATGTCGCAACGGCGATGAATCGTTGCCGGCCATCAGACTGTACAACACCGACGTCCGCGGCATCGAGCTCGCCTTCGAACATTCCTATGACGCTCGCGGTTCCCGCCCCGTGTCCGACCATTCGTGCGATGCGGTGATCATCGGCAACGGCAATACCGCGACCTCCGCCCTGGCCGCATGCGTCGGCATGCCGGCCGTCGGCCATGTCACCGTCATCGCCAGGCATCCCGACAAGAATCCCGCCCTCGAACCGCTTGCTCGCAAATTCCTGCCAGGCGGCGACCCCATCAACATCGTCACCATGGACCATGCCGCCGCGGCGCTGGAAAAAGCGGCCGTCGCGATCAACACCATACCGGGCCATGCCGCCGACTCCATCGCCGCGCAGCTGTCCATGTCCGGCCGTCCCATGAGCGGCACGTTGCTCGACGTGGTATACGATCCCCGACCCACCGAGCTGATGAAGGCGTGGCGCGCACATGGCGGCGCGGCCATCGGGGGCGAGGAGATGCTGCTGTACCAAGCCATGGTCCAGGTATGGCTGATGACGGGCGCAGGAAACGCGCCGACATCCAATGCGTCGGGCGCGGAAACGCGTTTCGAGCTTGATGAAGGACTTGAGCACGCCATGCGTGCCGCACTTGAGGAGGCTCTATGACGATTCGGAAGAATGACGAAACGTTGCCGAACGGCACCCATTCCAGCGCGCCCTCGCCCGCTGAGGGCTTCGAGGTGCTGCTGATCACCGGCATGAGCGGCGCGGGCCGTTCCCGCGCCGCCGACAGCATCGAGGACATGGGCTGGTATGTGGTCGACAATATGCCGCCGAAGCTTCTGGTGCCGTTGGTCGATATGATGACCTCGGCGGGTTCGGGCATCCACAAGCTCGCCGCCGTCATCGACGTGCGGTCGCGCGACTACTTCGACGATCTGTCCGCGGTGCTCAGCCATTTGGACGACCTCGGCGTCAAAACACGCATCCTCTTTCTTGACGCGAGCAATGAGGTGCTTATCAAGCGTTATGAATCCGTGCGCAGGCCGCATCCCCTGCAGCATGGCAACCGCCTGATCGACGGCATTCTCGAGGAACGCGACCTGCTTGAGAACCTCAAGGAGCGCGCCGACATCGTCATCGACACCTCCACGTTGAGCATCCACCAGCTGTCCACGAAGCTTTATGAAGGCCTGCTCGGCGCCGGCCCCTCAACGGTATCCGTGCACATCTTCAGTTTCGGATTCAAGTACGGCATCCCGATAGACGCCGATTTCGTCGCCGACGTGCGTTTCCTGCCGAATCCGTTCTGGGTGCCGAAGCTGCGTTCGATGACGGGGCGCGACAAGGCGGTCAGCGATTACGTGCTCTCCAGCGAGGGCGCTTCCGAGTTCCTCGACGCGTATGAAAAGGCCATCGCGGTTGCCATCGAGGGGTACGCCCAGGAAGACAAGCATTTCGTGACGATCGCCATCGGATGCACCGGCGGCCAGCATCGTTCGGTGGCGATAAGCGAGGCTTTGGCGAAGCGGCTGCGGTCCCGCGGATTGAACGTGTCCGTTTCCGCCCGCGAGCTGGATAACAAGGGAACCGAAAAGTGACCGCATTATGAGAAGGACGCGTCCGAATACAAAGAAAGCATACGGCGATTGTCCAAGATATTCGGTATCACAGTAAGCCGGTACTCTCGCGGGAGGAATCCGCGACTCGCCTGAAATTTAGGGAAGAACAGGAAAGTAGGAGGTTGGCTCTTGGCTCTTCTGGATGACGTCAAAAGTGAGCTGGCCGCAATCGACAACGAGCTGCCCATCGCCAAAAAGGCGCAGGCCACGGCAATGATTCGATTCGGCAACGGTTTGCACTCGGTGGACCATCACATTCTGGTGCAGGCTCAACTTGACTCCAAGGACGCGGCCTTGTGGCTGCAGGACACCATCAAGAACCTGTACGGTCACGAAGCCACATTCACTCCCATCGCACGACAGACTCCGACCGGCACGGTACAGCGCTATGTGGTGCGTGTGCCGAAGGGCAGCGCCGCACTGGTATTGCAGACCGGTCTGTACAGCCGGTACACCAAGAACATGGTATTGGGACTGCCCAGCGAGATCATCAACGGCAAGATCGCGCAGATCAAGGCCGCATGGCGCGGAGCGTTCATGGCCAATGGCCGTCTTTCCGACCCGGGCAAGGCAAGCTACCTGGAAATCGTCTGTCCGAATCACGAGGCCGCGTTGGCGCTGGTCTCCACGGCGAGGCGTCTCGGCATCACCGCGAAACCACGCAAGCTGCGCAGCTCCGAGCGCGTGACGCTGCGCGATCCCGATGCGATCGAGCGCATGCTCATCCTCATGGGCGCGCCCCATTCGGCCCGCGAATGGACCGGAAAGCGCTCCGACGGCGAGGCACGCGGCAAAGCCAACCGTCTGGCCAACTTCGACGACGCCAACATGCGACGCAGCGCCAAGGCCGCGGCCGAGGCATGCGACAAGGTCCGTCAGGCTTTTGAGATTCTTGGCGATGACATTCCCGACAACCTCAAATCCGCGGGCCAGCTCCGTCTCGATCATTCGGACGCCTCGTTGGAACAGCTCGGACGTCTGGCGGAACCGCCGATCACCAAGGACGCGATCGCAGGCCGCATCCGCCGCCTGCTGCAGCTCGCGGAAAAAACCGAGAAGGCACGTCACCAGGCGGCCTGAGTCGTCCGTCGGCTCCACTTCGGCAAAACACCATGCCCGTTTTCGAACGGCATGGTGTTTTTTGTTCCATCGGGCTGTATCATTCGTAAGTGGCAATATGGCCATTCCACGCTTCAAGCGGCTAGGAAAGGATATACATGAAGACACTCAAGGATCTTGGAGATCTCAAGGGCAAGCGCGTTCTGGTCCGCGCTGATTTCAACGTCCCGCTGGACGGCACCACGATCACCGATGATGGTCGTATCAAGGCCGCCCTGCCTACCATCAAGGCCCTGCGCGAAGAAGGCGCCAAGGTCATTCTGATGGCCCACCTCGGCCGTCCGAAGGGCAAGGTCGTTCCGGAACTGTCCCTGGCTCCGGTCGCCGTCCGCCTTGGCGAACTGCTCGGCATCACCGTTCCGCTGGCCGAGGACACCTATGGCGCCGACGCTCAGGCCAAGGTCGCCGCGATGAACGATGGCGATGTCGTGCTGCTGCAGAACGTCCGTTACAACCCGGAAGAGACCAGCAAGGATCCGGAGGAGCGCGCAGCCTACGCCAAGAAGATCGCCGCCCTCGGCGAGGTCTTCGTGTCCGACGGTTTCGGTGTCGTCCACCGCGCCCAGGGCTCCAACTACGACGTCGCCGCCGACCTTCCGTCCGCTGCCGGCCTGCTGGTCGAGAAGGAAGTCAAGGCCCTGTCCCGCGCCACCGTGAACCCGGAGCGTCCGTTGACCGTCGTGCTCGGTGGTTCCAAGGTCTCCGACAAGCTCGGCGTCATCGAGAACCTGCTCGACAAGGCCAACCGTCTGGTCATCGGCGGTGGCATGGTGTACACCTTCCTCAAGGCCAAGGGCCTTGAAGTCGGCACCTCCCTGCTGGAAGAGGACCAGGTCGAGACCGTCAAGGGCTACATCGAGCGCGCCGAGAAGAACGGCGTCGAACTCGTGCTGCCGACCGACATCGTCGTGAATCCGGTCTTCCCGAAGTCCGACGAGGACATCGCTCCGGAAGTCGTTGCCGCTGACGCGATTCCGGCCGACAAGATGGGTCTGGACATCGGTCCGGAGTCCCAGAAGCTCTTCCACGACAAGATCGTGGACTCCAAGACCGTCGTGTGGAACGGCCCGATGGGCGTGTTCGAGGTTCCGGCCTTCGCCGCTGGCACCAAGGCCGTGGCCCAGGGTTTGGTCGACGCCACCGCGGCCGGAGCGTTCACCATCGTCGGTGGCGGTGACTCCGCTTCCGCGGTGCGCAACCTCGGTTTCCCGGAGGAAGGCTTCTCGCACATCTCCACGGGTGGCGGCGCTTCCCTCGAGTTCCTTGAGGGCAAGGAACTGCCGGGCCTGAAGGTGCTCGACTGATTTCGTATACGCATAAATACGGATAACGAAGAGCGCTCCCTCATCATTGGTGGGGGAGCGCTCTTCGTTCGCGCGCCGTTACATGGGCGCAAGTGAAAGCAGCTATCATTCGAAATATCGATGGGGGATGGTAATGAACATGGCACCGCAACGCATTCCGCTAATCGCAGGCAACTGGAAGATGAACTTCGATCATCTTGAGGCCACCTATTTCGTTCAGCAATTTGCCGAGAATCTTCGTGATATCCATTTTGATTACAAGCATTGCGAAATCGCGCTCATGCCTTCCTTCACATCATTGCGCAGCGTCCAGGTTCTTGTGGAATCGGATAATCTGAAGATCCGTTATGGGGCGCAGGCCGTATCCGTGACATCGCAGGGCGCATTCACGGGTGACGTGTCGGCCGATATGATCGCCCGCCTCGGATGCTCCTATGTGATCGTCGGCCATTCGGAACGTCGTAAATACCATCCTGAGGACGATGCGAACATCGTGGACCAGGTGCGTGCCGTGCTCGCAGCCGGCATGCAGCCGATCCTCTGCGTCGGTGAAAGCTACGAGGAACGACGCCAAGGCATAGAACTCGATTTCGCGGTGGGACAGGTTCGTGACGTGACGCGGGATCTGTCGGACGAGGAGGCCGCGCGGCTGATCGTCGCCTACGAACCGGTCTGGGCGATCGGTACTGGCATGGTGGCCACGCCCCAGTCCGCACAGGATGCGGCCAAGGCGATTCGCGACGATTTGACGGCGACATTCGGCAGGCATGTGGGCGAGGCCGTGCGCATCCTGTATGGAGGATCGGTCTCGTCCAAAAACGCGGTGGCCTTGATCCGGGAACCCGACGTCGATGGATTCCTCATCGGCGGCGCGGCGCTGAAGGTCGACGAACTCACCAGAATCTGCAGACTCACCATGGCTGAAATACGATGATTCGACATTAATGCCGGAAATCACGGGAACAGGATCGTTTTTCTCAGCACCATGCGCTATTGTTGAAGACAGTGTTTACGAACAACTGGAGGTTCACCCGTGTCCGCTATGGCCATCGTCAAGCTTGTGCTGCAGATTATTCTCGTCGTTTTCAGCCTTCTGCTCACCCTGCTGATTCTTATGCACAAGGGTAAGGGCGGCGGCCTGTCCGACATGTTCGGTGGAGGTCTCACCCAGAATGCTGGATCCTCCGGCGTCGCCGAGAAGAACCTGAACCGCTGGACCGTCATCATCGCGTTGCTTTGGGTGGCCATCATCATCGCCCTCGGCCTGATGACGAAATTCAACCTGATCTGAGCATTCGGATTTTCGGCCCGTGGCCTGAATGGTCATGGGCCTTTTTCTATGCGACGATATTCAATCATCTTCCCTCGCCATTCGTAATAAAGGATTATCTCGTATGCCTTCTTCAATTGCCTCGGCCTCCGAGCCGACGACCATGGTGGTAGCCGATCTGGACGGTACGTTGCTTCACGATGGGGCGACGTTCGAGGAACGGTTCCTCACGCAACGGTCCATCGACAGCATCAATCGCCTGCATGAAGCCGGAATGACCTTCGTTGTGGAGACGGCGCGTCCCGTCAGCACGGGATACGCGTTCGTCGAAAAACTACCGGTGGATGCCGTGGCGTATCTCAACGGCGCCCTCATCGATTACAATCCCGCGGCGTCGGATTACGATATGCTGACTTCTCCGAATCTGCCGGAGGATGGGCATCTGCAGAAAATCGGATTCTCATCGAAACGTGCATGTGAGGTGTGCAAGCAACTGCTTGAAGAGCTTCCCGGCATGGAGGTCGGCATCGTCATGGACGATGTACGATACACGAATTTCGATGTCGGCAAGTACTGGAAGACCCAGACCTGGCGGTACACCGATTTCGATGACGTGCCCGATGGCGTCGCGGACAAACTCATCCTGTTCCCGAACGAAGAGCAGTGGAATCAAGTCGGAAAGCTTGTGCCCGATGATTTCGAAGTCCATATTTCCGAGGGTTCCTTGTGGATGTTGATGAATCCCAAGGCCAACAAGGAACACGCGCTTGCATTGCTGGCCGATCATTTTTCCACGCCGTTGTCGCAGGTCGTCTCCTTCGGCGATGATCTGGTCGATATCGCCATGCTACGCGAATCCGGCAGGGGAGTAGCCGTGGCCAACGCGAATCCCGATGTGTTGGGCATCGCAGACGACGTCTGCCCATCTAACAACGATGACGGCGTGGCGCAATGGATCGAACGGCATCTGCTGTGACACCGCATCAAAAGTTCAATTTATGGAGATGCGCGGAATACCGCAAATTGAACTTTTGATGATTATGTAGAAAGAAGCATTGCACCCATAATTGAACTTTCAATATGTCTTTCAACATGTTTATACAGTATGGGTGATAGACTTTGAACCAATGCTCGAGATAAATTGAACCGAAAGGGTTGGCATGACGGAATCATTCTCCACCAGGCTTGGCAGCATCATGGAGTCGCGCGATTTGAAACAAGTCGATTTCATCCACGCCGCGCAAAAGTTCAATGTCAAGCTCGGCAAAAGCCAAATGAGCCAATACGTGAGCGGCAAGACCGTGCCTCGCGCCGACATCTCCCGATTCCTCGCGGAATTCCTGCAGGTGGACGAGGACTGGCTGATGGGAAAGGACGTTCCCATGGAACGGACGGTCTCCACTCGATCGGGCTCACCAGACGCTCACCCGGACGATATCGCGTCAGCGCAAACGCAACCGACAGAAGGAAGAACCATGCGTACCTTTACTAAATCCCACAAACTTGACCATGTGCTTTACGATGTTCGTGGACCGGTTGCGGATGAGGCCGCGCGCATGGAATCCGCCGGAACGCATATCCTCAAGCTCAATATCGGCAATCCCGCGCCATTCGGATTCCGCACTCCGGATGAGGTCGTTTACGACATGTCCCAGCAGTTGCCGGATACCGAGGGCTACTCTCCATCGAAGGGTCTGTTCTCCGCGCGCAAGGCCATCATGCAGTACGCCCAGCTGAAGAACATTCCCAATGTGTCCATCGACGACATCTACACCGGCAATGGTGTGAGCGAACTGATCAACCTGTCGTTGTCGGCCCTGCTGGACAACGGCGACGAGGTGCTGGTGCCATCGCCGGATTACCCGCTGTGGACGGCATGCGTCAATCTGGCCGGAGGAACTGCCGTGCACTATATCTGCGATGAGGATTCCGAATGGTATCCGGACATCGAAGACATGCGCGCCAAGATCACCGACAAGACCAAGGCCATCGTCATCATCAATCCGAACAACCCGACCGGAGCGCTGTATCCGAAGGAAGTGCTGCAACAGATCGTCGATCTGGCCCGCGAACACCAGCTCATGATTTTCTCCGACGAAATCTACGATCGTCTGGTCATGGATGGTCTGGAGCATGTCTCCATCGCGTCGCTGGCCCCCGACCTGTTCTGCGTGACGTTCTCGGGACTTTCGAAATCGCATATGATCGCCGGCTGGCGTGTGGGCTGGATGGTGCTGAGCGGCAACAAACGTCTGGCCAAGGATTATATCGAGGGCCTGAACATGCTGGCGAACATGCGCATGTGCTCCAATGTGCCCGCGCAATCGGTGGTGCAGACCGCGCTCGGCGGGCATCAAAGCGTCAAGGATTACCTTGTTCCGGGCGGTAGAATCTACGATCAGCGCGAACTGGTGTACAACATGCTCAATGAGATTCCAGGCATCACCGCGGTGAAGCCGAAGGCGGCGTTCTATATTTTCCCGAAGATCGATGTGAAGAAGTTCAACATCCATTCCGATGAGCAGTTCGCACTTGACCTGCTGCATGAGAAGCATATTCTTATCAGCCATGGCGGTGCGTTCAATTGGCAGGAGCCCGACCACTTCCGTGTGGTGTATCTGCCACGTATGAGCATGTTGAAAGAGACGATAGGGGAGATCGGTGATTTCTTCAGCACCTATCATCAGGCCTGATTCTCCAGCTGCGAATTCATGAAAGCGTTGAGGCTGGTTCCTTTGTTGAAGGAACCAGCCTCAACGCTTTCATGTCAGAATCGCGAATTCGCCTTCACCATGGCAGGCGAATTCGACGTTCCTGGTCGAATTCAGCCGTTGACGCGGTCGATGCCGGCCTGGACATCGGCAAGGACGGTGTCCCAAGAGGCGATGAACTTGGCGACGCCATCGGCTTCAAGCTGGTCGGTGACATCCTTGATGTTGATGCCCAGCTCGGCGAGCTTGTTCATGATGGCGTGGGACTCCTCGTAGGTGCCCTTGATGGACGGGGCGCCATCGCCGTGGTCGGCGAGAGCGTTCAGGGTCTTCTCCGGCATGGTGTTGACGACGAACGGGGCGACCAGCTCGTCGACGTACTTGCAATCGGAGTAGGCGGCGTTCTTGGTGCCGGTGGAGGCCCACAGCGGACGCTGCTTCTTGGCGCCCTTGGCCTCAAGCTCGGCCCAACGCGGATCATTGGCGAACTTGTTCTCGAACAGTTCGTAGGCCAGGCGAGCGTTGGCCACGGCGGCCTTGCCTTCCAGCGCCTTGGCCTCTTCGGAGCCGTTGGCTTCCAGCAGCTTGTCGACCGCGGTGTCCACACGGGAGACGAAGAAGGAAGCGACGGAGCCGATGTGCTTCAGGTCGTGACCGTTCGCCGCGGCCTGGGCGATGCCTTCGATGTAGGCGTCGATGACCTGCTCGTAACGCTCGATGGAGAAGATCAGGGTGACGTTCACGGAGATGCCCTTGGCCAGGGTGGCGGTGATCGCCGGCAGACCCTCGAGGGTGGCCGGGATCTTGATCATGGCGTTCGGACGGTTGACCTTGGCCCAAAGTTCCTCGGCCTGCTTCTCGGTGGCTTCGGTTTCGTGGGCCAGACGCGGATCCACCTCGATGGAGACGCGGCCATCGACGAAGTCGGTCTTTTCCGCGATCTCGCGGAAGATGTCGGTGGCGTTGCGCACGTCGGTGGTGGTGAGCTCACGCACTGCGGTCTCGACATCGACCTTGCCCAGTTCCTTCAGCTGCGGGTCGTACGGGCCGACCTCGTGAAGCGCCTTCTGGAAGATGGACGGATTGGTGGTGACACCGACAACGTTCTTGTTGGCGATGAGGTCCTGCAAAGAACCGGACTCGATACGGGAACGGGACAGGTCGTCCAGCCAAATCGAGACACCGGAATCGGAGGTGCGCTGCGTTGCTTCAGTCATTGTTTTTCTCCTTGATACCTTTTTGGATCAAAATTTTGCATAGGGGAGGAACGGGACGTTCCCGTTCCTCCCGATTGGGTCACTTGGCGGCTTCGGCTTCCGCGATGGAGGCCTTCGCGGCTTCCACGACATGGTCCGCGGTGATGCCCAGATCGGCCAGGTTCTGAGCGCCGTCGCCCTGCAGACCGAACTGTTCGATGGAAACCGGCTTGCCGTAGGAACCGAGGTACTTGTACCACGGCATGGCCACACCGGCCTCCACGGAGACGCGGGCCTTGACGGAGGCCGGAAGCACGGCTTCCTTGTACTCGGCGTCCTGCTCCTCGAACCATTCGAGGGACGGCACGGACACGACGCGGGCCTTGACGCCCTCGTCGGCCAGGGTCTTGGCCGCGGAGACGGCCAGCTGGACCTCGGAGCCGGAGCCCATGAGAATGACGTCTGGGGCGCCATCGGTGTCGATGAGCACGTAAGCGCCCTTCTTGACGCCGTCCTTGGCCTTGGCCGCGGTCTCTTCGAGAACCGGAAGGCCCTGGCGGCTCAGCACCATGGCGGTCGGCAGCGTGTTCTTCTTCTCGAAGAAGTAGCGGTACGCCTCGGCGGTTTCGTAGGCATCGGCCGGACGGACAACCTCAAGCTGCGGCATGGCGCGGAAGGAGGCCAGGTGCTCGACCGGCTGGTGGGTCGGACCATCCTCGCCGACCGCGACGGAATCGTGCGTCCACACGTACAGGTTCGGGATCTCCATCAGCGCGGCCAGACGTACGGCGGAACGCTCGTAGTCGGAGAACATGAAGAACGTTCCACCGAACGGACGGGTGTGGGAGCCCAGCAGGATGCCGTTGGTGATGGTGCCCATCGTGAACTCGCGGACGCCGAAGTGCAGCTGGCGTCCATACGGGCTGCAGACCGGCCACTGCTTGGTCGCGCAACCTTCCGGAGCGAAGGTCGCGGCCCCCTTGAGATCGGTCTTGTTGGAACCACCAAGGTCGGCGGAGCCGCCCCAGAATTCCGGCATGACGGACGCAATGGCGTTGAGCACGGAGCCCGAAGCGCCACGGGTGGCGACGGCCTTGCCCACCTCGAAGGTGGCTTCGACGTCGTCCAGGGCCTTGTCGAAGCCCTCAGGGAGCTTTCCTGCCTTGATGCGGTCGTACAGGGCGGCCTTGTCCGGGTTGGCCTTGCGCCATGCGTTGTACTTCTCGTCCCATTCCTTGTGGGCTTCGAGGCCGCGCTCGGCGACCTTGCGGGCATGGGCCAGAGCCTCCTCGTCAATGTGGAAGGACTCTTCGGGATCGTAGCCGAGCACCTTCTTGAGACCCGCGACGGCCTCGGCGCCGAGCTTGGAACCATGGGCGGACGGGTCGTTGGTCTTGCCCGGGGTCGGCCATGCGATCAGCGTGTCGACCTTGATGAGCTTCGGCTGGTTCGGCGCCGCCGCGCGTGCCTTGGCGATGGTGTCGGCCAGACCTTCGACGTCTTCCTTGTAGGAACCGTCGGGCTGGATGAAGCTGAACTCGTCGGTGTACCAGCCGTATGCCTGGAAACGCTTGAGCACGTCCTCGGCGAGAACGAGGTTGGTGTCGCCCTCGATCTGGATGCGGTTGGCGTCGAAGATCACGGTCAGATTGCCGAGCTGCTGGTTGGCGGCAAGGGCCGCGGCTTCACCGGAGATGCCCTCCTCGATGTCGCCTTCACCGCAGATGACCCAGATGTTGTGGTCGAACGGGGACTCTCCGGCGGGGGCCTCCGGATCGAGCAGACCGCGCTGGAAGCGCTGGCCGTATGCGAAACCGATGGCGGAGGCGAAGCCCTGGCCCAGCGGGCCGGTGGTCATTTCGATGCCGGGGGTCAGGCCGTATTCCGGATGGCCCGGGGTACGGGTGTCGGCGCCGCCGCGGAAGTGCTTCAGGTCATCCAGGGTCAAACCATAACCGGAGAAGTACAGCTGAACGTATTGGGTGAGGGATGCGTGGCCACCGGAAAGAATGAAGCGGTCGCGACCTTCCCACTTGGGATCGTTCGGATCGTGCTTGATGAAGTGCTGGTACAGGGTGTAGGCGATGGGCGCCAGAGAGACCGGGGAACCGGGGTGTCCGTTTCCCGCATGCTCAACCGCGTCGGCCGACAGGACCTTGGCCATCTTGATGGCGCGCTCGTCCAGCTCAGTCTCCTTGAATTCGGTCATGGATTACTTTCCTTCCAATTGGTCGGGCCGCGTGTCCGGCTTGTGCCGGGCGCTCGTCGCCTTCACATTGCATCTCCCATAGTAGCGTCGTGATGTGACGTTTCCAGTGCATTTTTGGCGTGTTTTGGTAATTTATGTTCTGTTAGCGCTCACAAATAATTGATTCATGCAAATGTTTTTGTTCGCTTAATGTTCCGTACAACCATGTCCGACATTCGCCCAAATGCGCATACATATCATACAGATGCCTGTTCGGAGATGTCGGGGGACCGTCCGGAAAAGGAAAGAGACCCGCATCCGCACGACCTCGGTGGCGCGTGCCGCCTCGCGAACAATCACTCCGAAGGCGAACCCAATTAGCACTCCGGGGCGAAGAGTGCTAAAACAGTGGCATGGTTGCTTATGCGAACGGGCGGCACGTCGAGCTGCCCGTCTTGACGTTATAAGGAGGCGCGCATGACGCAGTCGAGACGCATGCTGGTATTGCGTGCCGTCGTCGAGGATTACATCCGCTCCCAAGAGCCGGTCGGCTCCACCACCTTGACCAAGGACCACAATCTTGGCGTCAGCTCGGCCACGGTACGCAACGACATGGCAGCGCTGGAGGATGATGGGTATCTGATTCAGCCGCACACCTCCGCCGGGCGCATTCCCACGGAAAAGGGATACCGCTATTTCGTCGACCGTTTGGCGACGGTCGTGCCGCTGTCGCAGGCCCAACGCCGTGGCATCAGCAGTTTTCTGTCGGGATCCGTCAATCTGCAGGACACGCTGCAGCGCGCCGCGCGTCTGCTGGCGCAGATCACAGGCCAGGTCGCCGTGGTGGCCGCGCCTTCGCTGTCGAAATCGACATTGCGCCACATTGAAATCGTCCCCGTGGCGGTCAACACCCTGCTGGCGGTAATCATCACCGATACCGGTCGCGTCGCCCAGCATACGCTCAGCGTCGCGGAGCTGCCCGATATGGCCGCCCTGACGCAACTGGTCAATGAAATCAACGCGCAGTGCGTCAGCGTTCCGTTGACGCGAACCGCCGATTACGTGCGTCAGCTTTCCACGCGCGAGGAATACCGCTCCATCGCCACGCTCATCGAGGCGTTGGCTTCCGCCATCAGCAGCATGGCGGACGACGAATGCGCGGGAGAGCTTTACATGGCGGGAGCGTCCAGTCTCGCGCACCAGCGCGCCATGGCCGATCTCGCACCGCTCTTCGACGCTTTGGAGGAACAGGTCGTGCTCATGAAGCTGATGAGTTCATTGAGCGAGGGCACCCAGTCAGACGGCATCGGCGTCGCCATCGGCTCCGAAACGCACACTCCGGGATTGCTCCATGCCTCCGTGGTGTCCAGCGGTTATGGACGCACTTCGATGGCAGCGGAGGGCGATGGCACGGAAGCCCGGCCTCGCGGTTCGGATGCGAAACGGAATGACCCTCAGCATACTTCCGAACCTGTCGCCTTTGTCGGTTCCATAGGGCCGACCCATATGGATTACGCCGCCACCATGGCGGCCGTGCATGCCGTCGCCAAATATTTGACGGCGTTCCTCTCACACGATGAAAATCCGACCAATACCTGACCCTGCCTCATGGCACAATGACACGCGAAAAACAATAGGGAGAAAGAAATCGTGACGGACTACTACGAAGTGCTGGGCGTCGACCGTTCTGCCAGCGACGAGGAGATCAAGAAGGCCTATCGAAAGATGAGCCGCAAATACCATCCCGACATCGCCGGTCCGGAGTTCGAGGACAAGTTCAAAGAGGTCAACAACGCCTACGAAGTGCTTTCGGATCCCAAGAAACGTCAGATGTACGACGCCGGCGTCGACCCGAACAATCCGAACGCCGGCAACATGGGCGGCGGGTTCAGCGGCGGCTTCGGCGACATGGGGGACATTTTCAACATGTTCACCGGCGGCGCCTTCGGCGGCGGCAACGGAGGGCCGACTCCCCGTACGCAGCCGGGACGCGATGCGTTGGCCACCGTGACCATCGATTTGAAGACCGCGGTGTTCGGAGACACCGCGCATGTCAAGATCAACACGTTCGGACTTTGCCAGGAGTGCGCCGGCACCGGCTGCCAGAAGGGAACGCAGCCGAAACAGTGCCCCGATTGCCACGGACAGGGATACGCGCAACGCGTCGTGCGCACCATGCTGGGGCAGATGATGACCACGGCGCCGTGCGAACGATGTGAGGGCCACGGCACCATTATCGAGAAGCCGTGTCCCTCATGCATGGGACACGGCCGCGTGCGCGTCACCCGCAACGTCGGCGTATCCGTGCCGGCTGGCGTGACGAACAACACCAGGCTCCGTCTCGCGAATCAGGGCGAGGTCGGCGAAAACGGCGGAGTCGCCGGTGATTTGTACGTCGACATCCGCATCGCCCAGGACGACACGTTCACCCGCGACGGCGACGATCTGCATTGTTGGATCCGCGTGCCGATGAGCTGGGCCGTGCTTGGCCACGACCTCGACATCGACACGTTCGACGGCAAGCAGACGGTAAGCGTTCCGGCCGGTTGCCAGCCCGACGACACCGTGACCCTGAAGAACCTCGGCGTCACCCACCTTAACGGCAATGGGGACCGCGGCGATCTGGTGGCGCATGTGGTCGTGGAGATTCCGAAGAAGCTGAGCGACGAGGAAAAGACGCTGATCGAACGGTTCGCACAACAGCATGACGCCGACGCGAAACACGTCACCATCGGCTCTCGCCCCGCCTCCGGCGCCAAGAAGGGCTTCTTCTCCAAGCTCAAGGACGCATTGCGATAATCCCCGGTTTTTCAGCCGTCAGGAAAGGACGCATGGGAAAGCCCGGAACCACCTCTTGCAGAGTGGTTCCGGGCTTTTCCATGCGTCCACGGCGTCAGTGCAGCAAAGACCTGCACATGGCGCGGTACTGGCTGACGTAGCCGCCGCCGAAGAACGAGCAATGTCCTGCAATCGGATACAGCTGCCATACCGTCATGCGTTCGCGCCAACCGGCCTTGAGCGGATGCACGGACTGGTATCCGTCGAGAATCTCATTGAAATACGACATGCCGAACAGATCCAGCATGGCAAGGTCCTCTTCGCGGTGTCCGCCATGGGCGGCCGGATCGATCAGCACGGCCTCCACGGAACCGGAATCCGCCGACCACATGACATTGCCGCTCCACAAATCACCGTGCAGGCGCGCGGGCTTGTCGCCGGCGGCCTTGCCAAGCAGCTCCGGCAAAGCGTCGATGACGTTCTCCGTAAGCTCCTTGTCGTAATCATTCAGCGTCTGGCGCTCGATGCCCATTTCGACCATCGGACGAAGCCTGCCTTCGGCCCAATAGGTCGCGGCATCCCGCCATTGCCCGGTCGCCATCGGCAGAGGATCCTGCAACGGACCGTAATAGCACGTTCCCGTATAGCCGGCCGGCGCGGAACCGAAATACTCGGCGCCGACATCATGCAGGCGAGCCAGCGCCGCGCCGAAATCATGGGCGGCCTGCGGCGTGGGCGAACATGGATTGACGCGTTCGATGTCGAGATAATCCTTGCCCCAATCGTAAACCTCCACCACACGCGGACCGCCTTGCGACTGCGCCTCGCCAAGCCATTCGAGGCCTTTGCCCTCGCATTCGAAAAATCCCTGCGGGCTGAATGCCCTGCTTTTGCGGTATTTGCTCATGCCTTCACGCTCCTTGGTCTTCGACGTGCTCCTTCGATGAGACATCGACTATGGCTCCATTGTGTGCACGGTTTGAGACAACCGCGGCGAATGCACCCGAAATCTAGAGACCGTTCGCTACTGTGGGTGACGTACCAGTAGCAGAATGCGCTATTCAATACAATATGAGAGAGGGCTCATGAATTTCTTCCAAGCGATTTTCCTTGGTCTTGTGCAGGCGCTGACCGAATATCTGCCGGTTTCCTCCAGCGCCCATATCCGCATCATCGGTGACTTGATGCTGGGATCCGATCCGGGCGCCGCGTTCACCGCGATCATTCAGATCGGTACCGAATTGGCGGTGATTCTGTATTTCCGACGTGACATCATCCGCATTCTGGGCGCATGGTTCAGCTCGTTGTTCGGCAAGGAGGGCAGGGACTTCAAAAGCCGTATGGGCGCGCACAATCCCGATACCCAGATGGGCTGGTTCATCATCCTCGGCACCATGCCGATTCTGATTGCCGGATTGCTGTTCAAGGATGCAATCGAAAGCACGCTGCGCAACCTGTGGATCACCGTCACCGTATTGATTCTTTTCGGCATTTTGCTGTGGATCGCCGACGCCCGTTCGAAGCAGGTCAAAACCATCAAGGAGATGACCTGGAAGGACGCGCTGATCTTCGGCATCGGACAGATGCTCGCCTTGATTCCGGGCGTCTCCCGCTCCGGCGGCACCATCACGTTCGGACGCGCCATGGGATACACCCGTGAGGCCGCGGTGCGCGTAAGCTTCCTCATGGCCATTCCCGCCGTGTTCGGCGCCGGCATTCTCGAAGCGGTCTCCGCGGTCAAGGACGTGGCCGCCGGCGACGCGGGCATGTTCCCGGGCTGGGGCGCCACCATCGCCGCCACCATCGTCGCCTTCGTCGTAGGCTATGTGGTCATCATCGGATTCCTGAAATTCGTGTCCACCTTCTCGTACAAGGCGTTCGCCATCTACCGCATCGCCCTCGCCGTCATCGTCGCGTTGCTGCTGATCGCCGGCGTGCTGTCCCCGACGGAAGTGACCGCAGCGGCATAGCAAAGGCCTCGAAAACCGTCTATGGGAATGCCACGGTGCCACACAAGCACCGTGGCATTCCCATATCCATGCCATTCATCGCATCAAAACCTTTTCAATCGGCGTTATTCCCGTTAAGGAACGATTCCGCCTCACGAATGATCTCCTCGCAGGCGGGCATGCCATTCGACGCGATACGACGCGCCTGCGCGTCCAAATCGTATTCATGCTCCAATCGGGCAAGATAATCCCTTGCCTGCATCCGCTCGATGGTCTCATCCGCCGTCGCACGCCATTGTACGGCCTTCCGATCCAGATCGCCCTCGACCAGTGGCTGATCCAGAAACAATGAAAGGGCGCGGACCAATTCAAGCGTGCCCTGCATGCACTCGGTTTTCGCGCAATACTGCGGCACGGACACCCACATCGAGGACGTGCGGAAACCCGCGTCCTCGGCAAACGCGTCAAGAATGTTGGGAATGCCTACGGGACCGTTGTAGTCCCTGTCCGATTCGCATTCGCAACCGCTTTTCGAAATGGCCAGCGGCAGTGGCCTGGTATGCGGGCAATCGTCGAACATGGATCCCAGAGTGACGAAATCGCTTACCGAATAGTCGGAGGCGACCTGCAAGGTCCTATCGCAGTATTCCTTCCATCGGTAATTGGGCTCTGGCGCGATTTGCGCCAGAATATGCGTTTTGGGGGAGACGACGATATCGTAAAACGTGGTCCGTGGCCAGATGATGCGTTTACGCCCCTGTACGGAGCAGACCATGGGGCGCGCGACCTGATAATCATAGAATTCGCCACCATCGATATGGCACACCTCATGGGAATCATATTGCGCCACCAAATGCCTGATAACATTCGTCGCCGATTGGCAGGCATCGTTCCAGCCTTCGAAAGCGGCAAGCAAAATCATCCTCGGCATTGTTGTCTCCTCGCACATATTTCAAATGTATAACGTTTTCCCATCCATCTCGCACGCTTTAGCCAGAAGTGAAGGCACAAAGCCAGTGGCCGCAAGGGTTTTTCGGGATTCGCCGACTTCGCGCGACACGCATGCGACACGCGGATTTGCATATCTCGCGAATCCGGTTATAGTAGTTACTCGTGCTCAGGCAGTGGTACTGCTGAGAACATGCGGACATAGCTTAGTTGGTAAAGCGCAACCTTGCCAAGGTTGAGACCGCGGGTCCGAGTCCCGTTGTCCGCTCTAAGGTTCCGATTGATTATCGACCTTATGGTGGGTTAGCCAAGCGGTTAGGCAGCGGCCTGCAAAGCCGTATAGACGAGTTCGACTCTCGTACCCACCTCTCATTGTGCGGTTTCGCAGAATGAACAACCTTGGGCGGTTGGCGCAGAGGTAGCGCACTTCCCTGACACGGAAGGGGTCACAAGTTCGAATCTTGTATCGCCCACTGGAGTTTGACTCCAAGAGATAGCCGGGTGATTGGCGCAGCGGCTAGCGCACTTCCTTCACACGGAAGGGGTCATAGGTTCGATTCCTATATCACCCACATCATGATTTTAGCTCGGCTGTGCGCCGGGCTTTTTTGTTTTGCCGTTGAACATCGGCGCCTGTTGGTCGGGGCACAGTCGGATGAAGACGGTATCCGCAAGCGGCTATGCAAGAAATTCAAGAAGAGCCGACAGATATACAAAAAAACAGATAGTCAGGCAATGACGTCCCGCAGGTTTCCTCTATACTGATAATTGTCCGCAGCAAGCAAGGCACCACGGCACGGGATGTGCCGGAGGATGAGGTAGAGGTAAGGAGAATATCATGAAGAAGAATGCAATTTTCTCGGCAATCAAGCGTGGTTTCGAAGTCAACGGTCTCAACACCCTCGCTTCGGTCAACGGTTCCGCTTCGGTCAACAAGGCTCTTCAGGAGATGCTGGATCAGCGCCGCTGAAGTCCATCGAAGTTTTTTGTGAAGACGCTCGAAAATATGGTATACGTACCGTTTTCGGGCGTCTTTTCATATTCTCGAGACAAACGGCTACAATAGCGACCTGTGGGTGACGAAGCATTGAATCTCAAACTGCCCGTCAAGGATATGGGCCCCAATGAGCTGAAAGCCTATGCGAAGCTCGGACAGGCGCAACATGACGAGGCGAATCGCGAATTGGAACGTCGTTGGCGCAGCTACGATGACATGCTGCCGAAAGACGAATTCGTCTCGATTATCGACAACGACAGATAAAATGTCCATTCCACGTATATAGTGCATGATTCGTGACCATGCCGGGTTCAATGCCTAGGATTTACAGGGGAAATGAGTACAATGGCCAGTATGACTGATCCGATTCCAAGCGCAGGCGAAACGACCATCATCGGTCTGCCTGCAATCACTGTACCGGTTACTTCGACCGGAGACCGTCCTTTGACCAAGGATGACCTCGATACGATTACGCGTCTTGCCGATGGCACGGCATTGCTGATTTCGACCAGGGGAGCGGTGGCCGGCTCCCGGTATCTTCTCGACGAGGATGAAATCACCGTGGGCCGCGATCCCAATGCGGACATTCTGCTGGATGATTCCACCGTTTCACGCGCTCACGCCATTTTCCGTCGCGTCAATGGCGCGTATTCCGTGTTCGACGCGGGCAGTCTGAACGGCACTTACGTGAACCGCCAAAGGGTCGAACACACCGAGTTGAAGAACGGCGATGAAATCATCCTCGGCAAATTCCACTTGGTGTATTTCACCAACACTGCGGTCGTCGCGCGCTGATTCAATACGAGCCGCACGCGCAGCAGGAATAGGTTTTCACGCCCATGAGCATTCTCATATGAAGCCCATGGGCGTTTTGCATATGTCTTGGCATATGGAAAAATGAGCGATAGACGGCGTATATTTGTGATTCTTGGATAACGGGCAGGGGAGTGATCATGATTGACGTTTTGCCGGCGCTGCTGTGGATTATGGCTGCCGTCATCGCGGTGAACATCTGTTCCATAACCGCGGTGCGGGGCAATATTTTCGCCAGCGAAACGCGTGACGTGCATCCGGTGCGCTGGTCGATAATCGCACTGCATTTCACGTCATTGGTGCTCGGCGCGGCATCATATCCGGTGTATTCGATTTTCGAATCGAGCATCGCACGACGATACCGTAATTTCTATACGCATGTCGGATGGCCATCCGCCGTGGTTTTGGTGCTGCTGATCGCATGCGAATTGCTGTTCATGTATCTGCAGGCCAGAAACGGCATGAAAGGCGAAATGAAACGTCGTCTTGAACGGGCCGTCAAATGACAGAATCCGATTTTGCTGTCTGACATATTGTGACGTCACTTGACGTCACATGGCGGCAAAGGAACATGTACGCAGGCAACATCATCTAATGGATGGAATCACGCATTGCGTTCGTGAGGATGAACCATTCGCGCGGATGAATCCAGGAAAACAAGGTCATGGAGTAGTGGCTTGATAATGCGCCCATATCTTTTCTGACATAACGTACATTATCGGATAATGAATACTGTCTTTGAACCATAAAGAAATCCCGTTCCCATGCATCTTATATGGGAACGGGATTTCTTTATGGTTCGTCGAATCAACTGCATCAGCCGAAATATTCTTCGACGGTCTGCGCGAGCTCATCCACGGAATCGATGACCTTGTATGCGTCATGCTGCTTGAGTTCGCCCGGTTCCGCGTAGCCCCAGCCGCAGCCCAGGCAATCCAGGCCGCATGCCTTGGCACCATCCGCATCGGTCCAACGGTCACCGATCATCAGGGCCTTGTCTCCGGCGGCCTCATCGAATCCGATGTGCTGGAACGCCCAGCGAATCACCTGATCCTTGTCCAGACGCGAATTGTCTTTGCTGGCACCGTAAATGCCATCGACCATGGTATCCAGATGAAAATGCTCGCAAATCGGAATGCACTGGTACTGCGGCTTGCAACTGGCGATCGCCAGATAATAGCCGGCCTCGCGCAGCTTCCTCAGCTGTTCCGGGATTCCCGGATAAATGGTGTTGTTCAGACGTCCCGGCACTTTCTGACCCGGATTGTTCGGATCGTCGAACACCGCCTCATCCGAATAGTATTTACGGTAAATGACGACCGCCTCGTCCAGCTTGTCGTCAGGAATGCCGTTACGCTGCATGGATTCGCTGATGGCCGGTCCGATGAAACGATGAAGCTCATCATCGTCCGGAACCGGATATCCCATCTCTTCGAACGCCTTGACGACGCAACCGATAATACCCGGATCGGATTTGGTCAACGTGCCGTCAAGATCAAGCAGTACGACCTTCTTCGGATGTTCGGACATTTCTGACATAAGATGGCTCTCCCCTTATACCTTTGATTTCATTAGCGGTACTCTAACGATTATGCCCGGTTATTGTGACCGGGCATAATCGTTCAAGTGTCGTTCAGCCGCCGGTCACTCGTAATCCGGGAACCAGCCGTCACGGTGCATCTGCAGCCGCTTGTCGAGCAACGCCTTCAGCTCGTCTTCGGTACGACGCTCCAGCAGCATATCCCAATGCGTGCGGGTCGGCTTGGTGATCTCGTCGGCTGCGCGGTCATCGTCGCCTTCACGATGCGCGGTGGCACCGCAACGGCATTCCCATTCCTCTGGGGCGTCCGCGCCCTCAGCGAACGGCAGAATCGTACGATGTCCCTTCGGGCAGACATACGCGACTTCGTTCCTTGCCACGAAATCCACGTTGTCATCGGATTCCAACGATTTCGCACCGATGCTCATGCCTCGCAGACTACGTTCCGCCATATTGCCTTTGCCTCCTTGGATTGTTTGCTCACTCTAAGCTACAGAACAGTTCGGACGTGTCGTTTATTCCGACCGGAGCCGAACACACGATGATTTCGCCGCTCGTCGGCCGATGCGATCAGTCGACACCGGAATATGCGACGATGCCACGATTGACCAGCGCGCACGCCCGTTTGGCGATCGGCGCCAACGTATCGGCACGCTTGCCGAGATATGGCGCGGCGACGGCGATCTGCTGCAGCACATCGGCAAGCCGCTTGCAATTGCGCACGAAATCCCCGCCGGTCAAATCCGTGCCATGCAGCACCTGGGACAGACTCTTCCCCTGGGCCCAATCATAGACGATATCGGTGAGTCCGAAATCCAATTGGCGGGATTCCTCCAGCGCGTAATCCTCGCACAGCATCGCAATCGAAGCATGAACGCCCTTTAGATGCGCCGAGCATACCGCGATGTCGCCCTGCAGACCGCCGGGATAGCGACGCGGCTCTCCCCCGCTGCCCCTGCGCGGTTCATATACGAGCGAGGCGACGACACTGGCAAGGCCGGGCGCATCGAGGCCATCGAAAACACCCTCATCAATGGCCTGGGCCAACACCAGATCCAGTTCGCTGTACAGGTGCCGCAAGAGCTGCCCGTGTTCCGTCAGTCGGTAGTCCGCATGCTCGTCGGTTCCGGCGAACTCCAGATATCCCAATTTTTCGAGCACGTCGCAAATGCGGTCGAACCGCCGAGCCACCGAACCGGTGCGCGAATCGTACCGATGCCGCACTCGTTCCAAGTCCCGCATCTCACGCGCCCAGCGGTGGCCCCATTTCAAATGCTGCTGCAAATCCGGGCACTTACGGCATGGATGGTCGCGATCCTCGGCACGAAGCTCCGCAATGCGGCGGTCAAGGTCTTTGAACGCCTGGCTACGGGCCTTCTGCGTACGGAACACCTCATGCTTGAGCCTGCGGCGTTCGTTCTTCTCGAGTTCGCTCAGCCGCATGCGCAGACGCATGAACTCCGTGAAGTCGCCGAAATCGCAGGCGAATGCCTGCTCGTATCCTTCGATGGCCTTGTGCAACGTGTCCATCTGGTTTTCCAACTGCCATGCCGATTCGTTCGCCTCCCATTGCGCGAACGAATGGTCCAACGTAATGCGGGCGGTTTCGTAATCGCTGGAATTCAACAGATTGACCGCCATGTTGAACGTGGGGCGGAAACTGGAATGCAACGGATACACACGCTTGCTGGACAACGCCGCGGCGGTTGCCGGAATGAAGCCACGATGGTCCACGACCACCGCATGACCGATGGTGTCGATGCCGCGTCGCCCGGCGCGACCGGTCAATTGGGTGAACTCCCCCGGCGTAAGGCCGACATGCCCGGTGCCGTCGAACTTCTCGAGCTTTTCGACCACGACGCATCGTGCCGGCATGTTGATACCCAACGCCAGCGTTTCCGTGGCGAAAACCACCTTGACCAGGCCTTCCTCGAAAAGGCGCTCGACGATCTGCCTGAACAGCGCCACCATGCCGGCATGATGCGGGGCGAATCCCTCTTCCAGCGCGAATCTGAACTGCGAGAAATGCAACGCCTTCAGATCTTCCTGGCTCAGTTGCCCATCCACCATCTCATCGACGATGCGGCGAATGCGGCGGACCTCGTCATCCGTGGTCAGCTCCAGACCGGCGTTGATGCACTGCTCGACGGCCTGGTCACAGCCGTTCCGCGAGAAAATGAAGAAAATGCCCGGCAACATGTCCAGAAAGTTCAGCTCGTCAACCACCGCCCAACGACGGGGTGTATGGCGCTGGGCTTTCTGCTGGCGGTCGTTCCATCTGCCCTTGCCGTAATGCTTGCTGGGATGACGCTCGCCTCTGCGCTTGGCCGCCTGACGGTCGAGCTGGTCGAGCCTGTCGACCAGATGCGCGTTGAGTTTGACGGTCTGTTCGCCATTCGCATCGCGCCGATACAGATCGATGAGCTCCGGCTCGGTGTGGTCGTCCGCCTGTACCATGACATGCTGTTCCAAAGGAACCGGACGCTTTTCCGACACCACCAAAGTGGTGTCTCCGCGAACCGACTCTATCCATTTGGAAAAATCCTCGACATTCGAGACGGTTGCCGACAATCCGACGATCTTCACGCTTTGCGGAAGATGGATGATCACTTCCTCCCATACCGGGCCACGGAAACGATCTGCGAGATAATGCACCTCATCGAGAATCACATACCGCAGCGCTTCGAGCGTCACGGAATGCTCATACAGCATGTTGCGGAGCACCTCGGTGGTCATGACCACGATATCCGCTTCGGAATTGATCGACGTGTCGCCGGTGAGCAATCCGACCTTGTCCGGACCATATTGATCCACGAGATCATGGTACTTCTGATTGCTCAGCGCCTTGATCGGCGTCGTGTAAAAAGCCTTGACGTTATGCTCCTGCGCCAGATAAATGGCGAAATCCGCCACCACCGTCTTGCCGGCGCCGGTCGGAGCCGCGACAAGCACGTTGTTTCCCGACTCCAACGCATCATTCGCCCGCAACTGGAAATCATCAAGTTCGAACGGCATGGATTGCGCGAACCTCGCGGCAACCGACTGGCGTTTGGCTTGGGATTCACGGAATGCGGCGTACCGTTGCGCGGGTGACAAGACACCCGTCTCGTTGGTCTTCGACGTACTGTTTCCGTCATTGCGACGGCGGCGATGATGTGTCATGGCTCCTTCGAATCAGTCGTTGAAATGTTTCCAATTCGCCCATTGGCGCCTATGCCGGTTGCGTTTGGCCTCTTGGCGTTCGATGACCTGCGCATGCGCATCGATGTAGCAGTCGGCGGCATCCTGCAAAGGCCGGGTGAACCATGGCGCCTCGTTCTTCACCTCCGTCTGCGACGGAGACTCGCCCATATCCGAAAAACGCTCCGTAGCCTGCCGGCCGACATGCATGATACCTTTGATCGCACGATATCCATGCATACCGGCAAAGACGAGGCCGGCGATGAACATGCCCAGCATGAACAGGGCAAGCAACAGCCAAATCCACCAAGGCATAGGTCTCTCCCCTACCGTTCTTCGCCATCATGGTCGCCGATGCTCAGCTCATGCTGCGCACGCGCCACGATCATGGTTCGCAAGGTCTCCGGCGCGACGGCCGTGATGTGCCGCGCATGCGCGATGCAGAAGGCCACATACCAGGAGTCGGACGATACGACAAGATGGACCTTCTCGCCTTCGCCACATTGCTCGACCTTCGCGCCCGAAAGATTGTCGATGAACGACAGGTTCTCCTGATTGGTGATGAACACCGCGGATGTGCCGTTTTCGAAGCTCCACTCGCGCAATTCCGATGCCGGAACATCGGGAATGTCGAGCTTTGCGGTCGGTTCCACCAGTTCGGCCTTCTCGATGCGGGAGATGCGCAGCACCTGCCAGATACGAGGCTTTCCGGTCGCCTTGTTGATGGCGGTGTCCTTCTTGACGTATTGCGCCCTGTCCGCAGGAGCCGCGGCGGCGACATCGGTCCAGACCGCGACGTAGAAGACGCCCTCATCGACGAAGATCTTGTCCGGGGCGACGAGCTTGCGATGCGTGCGACCGGCGCCATCCGTGTATTCCATATCGAGCAGTTTGCTCTTGGAGATGGCGCTCTTCACAATCGAGAAGCTCCGCGGCTCCATCTCATAGCCGGTGAGGCTCAGCCAAGGCATGTCACCCGGCTTGACGTGCTGGCGAAGACGCGTGTAGAGGGAATCAGCCTGCTCACGGAGCTTGTCCGGCAACAACGAGGAATGGGCAAGGTAGCTCACGGACGCGGTCAGCATGCTCAGATACTGCTGTGAAATGCCCGCGAGACGCTCCAATCCCAGAGAATTCGTCGCCGACACGATGCCTTCGGCATCCAGCAGCGACCAGTCGATGTCGAAGAACTGGCTTCCCGCCATCTCGCCATCATCGGACACCGTAGTCAGCGTGTTGATGTCCTTGTGGATGACATTGACGAATTTCTTCAATTCGTCATCGGATTTCGGCTTTCCGATGAATCGCTCGGCCAATTCCTCCAACGAGTACTCCTCGCCGAGGTGTGCGGACAGGAACAGCATCAGACGCAGACGCCTGTCCACTTCACTGCCGGTCTGGAACGCAGGACTCTTCTTCGCGCGTCCCTTGAGCTCTTCGGCCTCATCCTCGTCCGCGCTCTTGCGGTTGATCTCCGGGGAAACCACCGTGGAACTGGCGGCACCGGTGGAATCATCTGCCGGCACGAAATGGGCCGCCGCGTTCAAGCGGCGATTGAACGCATCGACGGCCTCCTGCGGGCTGACGATGGAAGCGCCCGGATGGGACAGCACATACATGGCCAGATCGTCCGAATCGGTGTAGGCGACATTCAGATGTTCGCCATCCACATCGACCGTCGCCGCAAAACGACGCTGGTCGACCACCTTGACCAGTTCCGGAGGAATGGATTGGGTGCCGAGCCCCGGAGCGATGGAATCCAATCCGAGTCCCGGCACCGGAGTCTGCGGCACGCGTGGCGCGGTACGCGACGTATGCTGCGTCTCATGTGCGGGAGCGGAGGAAATGGACATGGACCTGGCCAGATAATTCGCCGCGGCGAGAATCGGCAGATCCTCGTCTCCAAAGAGCAGGCGCACACGTGGCTCATCGCCAAGCTGCAATCGATAGGAGGCGAAATCCTGCCCTTCGGATTTGGACGAATATTCCGGTTGGCGTGATTCGATGGCGATTCCCATCGCCGCGAGCTTGGCGCGGTCGCGTTGAAATTGCTTGGCGAATGCCGCTTTCGCCGCCTGATCGGCCAGCTCGCCGTACGAGTCGGCGTATGCCTTCACACGCTGGGCGATCTGACGGGAGGTAAGCCATTGTGGGAAAGCTGAGGAAAGCACGGCCAAAACATCAAGTTCGTGTTTGCCCCATTTGTCGGAAAAACGACGTCTTCCGTTACTGCCTTCTGCCATTAGTCCTCACGTCTCGTTAACGTTTCATTAAAGTGTGTGCGACATATGACGCCGCACACTTCACTCTATGATAGAGGTTTTTCATTCAGTTTGTGTCTTTTTCCCGAAAAAACATCGTTTTCGTTTGGAAGGACACCCCCGAATCAGACCCAATCGTCAGGCTCGATGCCTTGCGGGCCAACATATTCGCCGTTAGGCACATAGCTCGGCTCCTCGGTGTTCGGCAATTGCGCATCGCCGAACAGGATAACATCCCTGCCGAAGGTCCAGTCGCCGTTGATGTTGACGGAATTCGCCGCGGCGAGGGAAGGAACCCCATACGGGAAATGCGCGTCGAAATCGTGGATGTTCTTGTAATAGCGGGCGTCAAGACGCACATCGGGGAAGATGTAGTTGCCGTCCTCCATCTCATATTGGTCCGTCAGATGGAATCGGTCGGACCGCATGATGAACAGGTCGTCGGTGGTCTTCACCGGCAGGAAGCGCATGCGGTCCACGCAAACGCATGTGGCGCCGTCGAACAGCGTCACGGCCGCGCCCATGGCGGTCTCCAGCTGGATGACCGGTTCGCTCGTCGGATCGGTCGGATCCACCGTCTTCTTATTGCGGATCACCGGCAGCGGCAACACACCATCGCAAGCGGCGAGCTTCGACTTCAAGGCGTCGATGCGAATCCAGATGCTGTTCGTGTTGAAATACGGATGCTTGTCGATATCCTGCGCATCCGCCTTGTCGTCCGGGTGCACCTGGCTCATCTCGCGAAGCATCAGACGGCCGGTGGCCTTGTCGCGGACGATATGCCCGCCCTTGCGGTCGGCGGGAGTGCGCTTGGCCACCTCGATCATGAAAGGAGCACCGGTGTTCTCAAAGTGCTGCGCCAAGGTACGGGACGGGCGCGCGCCGAGGTTGTCGGAATTGGAGATGAACAGGTACTTGAACCCATGGGCCTCCAGAGTATCCAGCAATCCGGATTCCCAGATCGTGGAGAACAGGTCGCCGTGTCCCGGCGGGCACCATTCCAGTCCCGGGTTCTTCGGGAAACTCACCGGCAGGCCCGTGGCCGCGCTGATTTTCGGCTCCTGATGCTGCACGATCTCCATCGGGATGTCCTCCTGGTGGAATTTCTTGTTGGCGTGCAGCACCTTCATGGTGTCTTCGGACGTACGGAACGAATTCATCAGGGTCAACGGCAGATCCACCCCAAGACGGGTGCGTGCGGTGAGCACCTGGCCGATGATGATGTCGATGAAGCGCATCTGACGTGCCTTGTGACGGCGGACGGGCAACAGGGACTTCGCGCAATCGAGTCCCATCGAGGTGCCCAGGCCTCCGTTGAGCTTCAGAAACGCCGTTTTGGCGAACGCATCGACCGCCTTGTCGTGGTTGATGGTCTCATACACATCGTGGAAACTCGGCACACCCACTAGTGGCTCGACGGTGTCCTCGCGAATCCAGCTGCTGGATTCCTCGGTGCGCCAAACGTCATATAGACGCTTGAACTGCGCGATGGCCATGTCGCTCATGCCATGCTCGCGCATCTTCGCTGCGGAATGTTCGAATACGTCCTCAGTCAATCTCTGTTCCTTCCATGCGGGCGTGTTGTCGTTATACCTCGTAGCCATCTTACACAACATTTTTTCAACGGGGGTGTTTACGTCGGAAAAGGAGAATTCTTAGTGCAATAGACGCATGCCGTTCACCTTACGACACGACGCGATTTGCCATTGGCAAGACGTTATGCTAGATTTTCTTTTCGGTGCTTTTGCACCGTTCGGACCATAGCGCAGTTTGGTAGCGCACTTGACTGGGGGTCAAGGGGTCGCGGGTTCAAATCCCGCTGGTCCGACTTTCAAAGGTCTTGGGATCTCGGTTCTAAGGCTTTTTCTTTTTCCTCCCCGCATACAGCCACGTATGCGCGCAGATACGATTTTCGCCAAAGATCGATGGGCAAATCCTCAATGCGTTGCGCATCATCGCTCACGGGTCTCTCACGACATGTCCCCGCGGTGCCGCTGCCGTTCGGCACCGAACATGGACGACCACGCGGAAAGTGATAACATTCCCATTGCTGGATGCTTTATGAGACCCTTTCTCGTCCGGGAGGTGACTGTCCATGGAACCGGTGAACGACCAACCGCAATTCGATGACGTCGATGAGTTGGCCCATGTGTTCGACGATTCGGCCCGCGAAGACGAATGGAAGATCCGGCTGCCACGCGAACTGGGATTGGACGCAAGGGAACGCGCCAAACACGACGGCATCACACTCACCGAATTGACGCGCAGGGCTTTGGAACGCGATGACGCCGACGAAGGCACGGACATGGTACGGCCCGGACGCATGCCCAAGAACAGCAATGGCCGCGAACAGCTCGGTGACGAATGGAAGATCAAACTTCCTTACGAACTGGGCCAAAGGGCGCGAAACAAGGCGAAACGGGATGGAATCTCCCTGAGCTCATTGGCGCGCCGCGCCGTGACCGGCTATCTACAGGAGCGCGACAAGGCGGAACGTCCGCTGTTCTAGAACGCGCGTTCCACGCCAATATTGTTTGTGGGGGTGTCCGCATGCGCGGACACCCCCACAAATTCACTCGTCGAATTCTGCCTACTTGCGTTTCTTCTTTTCGCGAATGTTCACCGAAATCTGAATCGGGGAACCCTCGAATCCGAATTCCTCACGCAGACAGCGCTCGATATAGCGCCGGTAACCATGCTCGAGGAATCCGGTGGCGAAGATGACGAAACGCGGCGGACGCGTTGATGCCTGGGTGGCGAAAAGGATTCTCGGCTGCTTGCCGCCACGCAACGGATGCGGGTGCGCGGCCTGGATCTTGCCGAGGAACGCATTGAGCTTGCCTGTGGGAATACGCTTGTCCCAAGACTCCAAGGCACCACGCATGGCGCGTGCCAGACGGTTCGTATGCCATCCGGTCTTCGCGGACAGATTGACGCGCTGGGCCCATGTGACGCGTTCGAATTCGGTCTTCCATAGGCGTTCCATGCGCTGACGGTCGAATTCGTCCATCAGATCCCACTTGTTGAACACCAGCACGATGCATCGTCCGGCATCGACCGCCTGGCTCATCACTTTGAGATCCTGATCGGAAATCGGCTGTGAGGCATCGAACAGCACCAAAGCGAGCTCGGCGCGTTCGATTGCGGCCTGTGTGCGCAGCGACGAGAAATACTCAGCACCGGACAGCTTGTGCAGACGGCGCTTGATGCCTGCGGTGTCGATGAACAGCCAGTCATCGCCATCGACCCTCACGACCTCGTCGACGGGGTCGCGCGTCGTTCCCGCCAAATCGTTGACGACGCTACGTTCCTCGTGCGCCAATTGGTTCAACAGGGACGACTTGCCCACGTTCGGACGGCCGACGAGCGCGACACGACGCAGATGGGAAGGTGTGAGGAAACCGGAGGTCTTCTCGGCCTTCTTCAGCGAATCCATCGCCGCATCGAGTAATTCGCCGATACCCCGGCCGTGCATCGCGGAAATGCCGTATGGCTCGCCCAATCCCATCTTCCAGAATTCGGCGGTAAGGTATTCGCTTTCACGATCATCGACCTTGTTCACGGCAAGCGTGACCGGCTTGCCGGATGCGCGAAGCATCTTGACGATACGCGCATCCGTATCGGTCAGTCCGACCAGACCATCGACGACGAGGACCACGGCATCCGCCAGCTGCACGGCGACCTGGGCCTGGGAGGCGATGGCGGAGTCGATGCCCTCGACATCGGCTTCCCAACCACCGGTATCGACCAATTTGAAATCCGTGCCGGCCCATTCGGCGTCGTAGCTCACACGGTCACGGGTGACGCCGGGGGTGTCCTCCACAACCGCCGCGCGACGGCCGAGTATACGATTCACGAGCGTGGACTTGCCGACATTCGGACGGCCGACCACGGCGAGAACGCCAACCGGCTTCGGTCCGGACTGACGGCTTCCGCCGACGAACGAGGAGCCGTCGATTAGCCCCTCATCGCCCTCATCGAGCTCGTAATCGTCCAGGTTGGAGACGTACTGGCGGTACTGCTGCTCTTCGATGGCGTCATCGACGATGCGTATCAGCACGTCAAGGGTCTCGCTGAAGTCAAGGTCGGAATTGTCGACCGTCAGCACGCCTTCGGCGGCCGAGGTGAAATTCGTGACCTTGGAATCCGCTTTATCCCTTGCGGCGACGTTGTCGGCGCCGACCCCGGCCGTGGACTGCCCCGCGCGACGAGCCTGACGCACCTCCTCGCGGGCGGTGAGCAATACGCGCACCTCGGCATCCGGTGCCACGACGGTGGTGATGTCGCGGCCTTCCGCGACGATGCCCGCACCCTTGGAGAAGGAATCCACGGCGGTCTCACGCGCGATGTACGCACGCTGGGCCGCGATCAGCACATGGCGCACCGGAACGATTCCCGACACCTTGGAAACATGGGAGGACACCTCGGAGGAACGAATGGCCTCGCTGATGTCCTCGTCATCCGCATACACGCGCGGATCATCGGGATTCACGCTGATGTCGAAATGGCCGTCGGTGAAGAATTCGCCGACCGCCTCCGTGATTTCACGTTCGTCGACGGTTTCCGCATCCAGGTCGATGCCCTGATGCAGACACCACCACGCGCATGCACGGTACATGGCGCCGGTGTCGAGGTAGGCGAAACCGTAGTATTTGGCCAGAGCCTTGGAAGTGGACGACTTGCCGACGCCGGCCGGCCCGTCAATGGCTACGCGGATCACAGTCCGACCTCCTTGGAAAGGGAACGGACCTCGGTCTGCGAAAGCACGCGATAGCTGCCAGGCTTCAGATCACCGAGTTTGATCGGGCCGATCTGCGTGCGCACCAGACGCCGGACGGGAAATCCGATGGACCCGAAGATACGGCGCACGATACGGTTCTTGCCTGAGTGGAGCACGACCTTGACCAAGGTGCCCTCGCGGTTGGCGTCGAGGATGGCGCAACGATCGAGCTTGATCCAACCGTCATCGAGTTGCACGCCGGTGGTGACCAGCCGTCGGCACACCTGACCGCTGATGCGGCCCTCCAGCGTGGCGATATAGGTCTTTTCCACCTCGTACTTGGGGTGCATGACGTGCTGGCTCAGTTCGCCGTCGTTCGTCATGAGGATGAGACCTTCCGAATCGTAATCCAGACGGCCCATATGGAAAATACGCTCGTACTTGTCGCCGACGATGTCGCGCAGGGTGTAGCGGCCCTTCGGATCGTCCATGGCGCTCAGCACGCGCTTCGGCTTGTTCAAGGCAAGCGTGACATGGTTTGGGTTCACGCGTACACGAGAGCCGTCCACGCGAACCTCCTGATGCTTCGGATCGACACGGGTGCCGAGTTCGGTGACGAGCTCTCCGTCGATCTCGACGCGCCCATCGGTGATTATCTCTTCGCATTTGCGACGCGACCCGAATCCCGCCTGGGCCAGAAGCTTCTGCAGGCGAATACCTTCGTTGTCGTGATTGTGCGCCTTCATGGCGCGGGAATATGCGTTTGGCATCGTTCTCCCAACGTGGCCGGATAATACTGAATACTTACAGGGACTGCTGGTACTATTGCAGTCGTTTGCCGATTATGAAAATCGCAACCACATTATTATAAAACAGAGGAAAGACTATGACTGCTGCTGAGCAAACGCTCACATTCCAGAAAGAACACAGCAAACCACTGGCGCTTCGTGTCGGCGCGGAACTTGTCGGAAGCTTCGTCGTCTGCTTCGCCATTTATGCGATCTGCACGCTGGGCACTGCCGTATACGGCGTCAACATGGCGTTCATCGCGCTGCTGACCGGCGCCATCTATGCGGCCGCGACCGTGATTTTCGGCAGGATCTCCGGCGCGCATCTCAACCCGGCGGTTTCCGTCGCCGCGATGCTCACCGGCAAGACCGGAATCATCGATGGCGTGCTGTACATCATCGCCCAGGTGCTTGGCGGCATCGCGGCCGGCGCCGTCATCCGTTTCCTGCTGCCGACTTCCGAACAGGTGACGTTGAAGATCTGGCTGGCCCAAGCGGTCAATGGCTTCGATAAGAACTCCATCTCCTACTCCGCTCTCGGCAATTATGGCGTGACGCTGAGCATTACCACGGCCATCATCGTCGAACTGGTCGCCGGCGTCATCGTCATCGCAGGCGCCCTTCGCGTCATGGACGACGACGAGTCCAATGTGAATCACGGTCTTGCGATGGGACTGGCATATGGCGTCGCCACGGCAATCGCCTATCCGGTGACCGGTGCCGCCCTGAATCCGGCGCGTGCCACCGGAATCGCGCTGTTCGCCCAGAATCAGGGATTGAACGAGCAGCCATTGCAGCAGCTTTGGGTGTTCTGGATCTGCCCGGTCCTCGCCGCGGCCGTCGTGTCCCTGGTGGTCATCATCGCCTCGATGCTCGGAGCGCGAAAGCATGATGTCCCCGGGAACGCCACGGAAAGCGATGGCGAAACCGCCGATGCCGAATCAGAGGCCGACGGGGAGCAGACCGAGCAGGATGAACAATCCGACGCCCAGACTGATGCCGATGAAAGCGTCGAACGAAACTGAGCGCACCTTCCAAGGGCTGCGTTCGCGTAGCACGAGTCTGATCAGCCCCGTGACGATGGCCGCCACCGCGATCACCACGGTGGCGGTCTTCGTATATCCGAGGAACGCGAGCACCGTCGCGACGAGAACCACAACCGCGATGATCCATTCGAACCATGGTTTGCCCTCGTGGTCTTCCGAAACGTAAGGATGGCTCATTTGCGCAGGGCCTTTCTCTTAAGGTGATACCGGATAGCAATCATAATAAGGCGTGGCGTCTGGACCAAAGCGGTCCGGACGCCACGCCTTATTTTTTCGTTCGACACGACAAGCCGCAATGGCGGCTCATCGAATCAGTGGAAGAAGTGGCGCGTACCAGTCACATACATGGTGACGCCCGCCTTGCGCGCGGCTTCGAAGACCTCCTCGTCGCGAATGGATCCTCCAGGCTGCACAATGGCCTTGACGCCGGCGTTGATCAGAATCTCGGCGCCATCGGCGAACGGGAAGAACGCGTCGGAAGCGGCGACGGCGCCCTTGGTGCGGTTCGTGCCATCGGCAAGCGTGTTGGCACGTTCAACCGACAGATTCGCGGAATCCACGCGGTTCACCTGACCCATGCCGATGCCGACGGTGGCCTGATCGTGCGCAATCAAAATGGCGTTCGATTTCACGCAACGGATGGCCCTCCACGCGAATACCAGATCCTTGACGGTATCGGCATCCGCGGGCTCGCCGGAGACCAGCTTCCAAGCGTTCGGGTCATCGCCCGGAGCATCGATCAGGTCTGTGGACTGCACCAGCAGACCACCGTCGATCTGACGGAACTGCGTCTTGGTCTTCGGCGGTTCGGAGACCTTGAGGATGCGCAGGTTCTTCTTCTTGGTGCGCAGCAGTTCAAGGGCATCCGCGTCGTAATCGGGAGCGACGATGACTTCGGTGAAGATCGGACGAACGCTTTCGGCCATTTCCATCGTGACCTTGCTGTTCGCGGCGATCACACCGCCATATGCGCTCATCGGATCGCAGGCGTGCGCCTTCTTATGCGCTTCGGCGACCGTGGCGCCGATGGCCAGACCGCATGGATTGTTGTGCTTGACCACGGCGACGGCGATTTGTGGGGCGAAGTCCCACACGGCGCGCCATGCGGCATCGGCGTCGACATAGTTGTTGTAGCTCATGGGCTTGCCGCCGAGCTGCTCGGCGTGGGCGAAGCCGTTCTGATCGAGCGGGTCGAGATACAGGGAAGCCTGCTGGTGCGGGTTCTCCCCGTAACGCAGCACATGCGCGCGATCCCAGGTGCGGGTGAATGTCGCCGGGAATTTGGCTTCATTCAGTGCGGGCGTCTCGTCGGAGTCGGACTGCTCGATGGTCGCGGGTTTCGGCCAATGCTTGGAAGTCCACTCGTTGATGGTGGCATCGTACGCGGCGGTGTGGGCGAATGCCTTGCCTGCCAGCCAACGACGCTCTTCAAGGGAGAAGCCTTCACCGTTTTCGATGCGCGCGGCGACCAGCGCATAGTCACCGGGATCGGTGATAATCGCCACGGTGGCGCTGTTCTTCGCCGCACCACGAACCATGGACGGTCCGCCGATGTCGATCTTCTCGATGGTGGCCGCCTCATCCGCACCGGAACGGACCGTATCCGCGAATGGATACAGATTCACGACAACCAGGTCGAACGGCTTGATGCCGAACTTCTCCAACTGCGCGGCATGGTCCTTGTTCGTCATATCGGCGAGAATGCCGGCATGGATATGCGGGTCAAGGGTCTTGACGCGGCCATCGAGGCACTCCGGAAAACCAGTGACCTCCGAGACCTCGGTCACCTTGACGCCAAGCTCGGCAAGACGCTTCGCAGTGGAACCGGTGGAAACCACCTCGGTATTCGCCTTGATGAATGCCTTGGCGAGCACCTCGATGCCTTCCTTATGGAAGACTGATACCAGAGCCCGTCGTATCGGTCGATAGGTTGTTGTCACCCTGCTCCTCCTTGTTGTTGATGGATGAAACCACTGTACGCGCAACGCCGGTGGATTCACGATTATCCTCTTCGGAGTTCGAGACGGATTTCCCGCTCTTGCCCTCACGGAACCGTCTGACTGCCAGACGCGTTCCGAAGTATAAGAACATGACCACCAGCATGAGCAGCCATGATGAGAACAGTCCCACAGCAGTGGGCTGGCCGACCTTACGTGCCGAAGCAATCACGTCCACACCGACGCGGGCAAGATGTTTCGTGCCCAACGCTCCGTTGGAAATGGAGAACAGCGCGCTGGCGCATAGCGAAACCACCGCGCAGGAAATGCAAAAAGCACCTGCAGGGTACGCAAACCTCAAAGCGACGCGTTTTGCATCGCGATCGTCGTCGGCGCCTTTGAATCTGAAACGGAATCCCTTGTTGAACAGCATCACGACCATGCCGGCGATAAACGAAACAGCGAGGGGAACGCATAGCAGCGTGATGCGAATCCAGTCCGTCTCCACCGCCGAAGGGAGCATGCCGAAAAGAGGCAATGCCGGCAATGAACTCCCCTGCCCGCTCCATAGACTGAACGAGGCGAGATCGCCTATGGAGAAACCGGCTCCGAACAACCAGGAAACCGCCCAAACCACAAGATTCGGCAACCACGCCAAGGCGGAAATCGTAGTCAGTATCCGCGAGCCGGTCTGCATACCGGACAATGCATACAGTTTGACGATGGCCGTCTGGTTGTCCACGATCCAATACACGACCGCGGCCGCGCCGGCGACAAGGTAGCAGGTCAGAAGCAGCAGACCCAGAACCGTGCCGATGACCAAGGTCTTGCGCACCGGCATGGAGATGTGCTGTGCCAGCCAATCACGGCGTTCCCGGATGAACGCCGATTGCGGGACCGCCGCAATCGCATAGCCGATAAGGAACACGACCGCGGTCTTCGCCAGAAGAAGGCCGATGGAATCGACAAGCTCGACATTGACGGCATGCGCGAAAAACGCGTTCATCAATTCCCAGAACAACAGACCTGAGGTCAATCCGCGCAGGCTCGTTCCGAAACGTCTTCCGAGCGAAGCGACAAGCGCGATAACCGACATGGTCAACAGCAACGGCGTAATGGTAAGGACGATGGCACCGTCTTTGAAACCGCTCCCTTGGCTCAGCAGCACCATGGCCTCGGTCAGGGGAACCGAGAGGGCGGAAAGGTTGTCTCCGCCCTCCTCCATGGAAATGACCAGAAGCATCAGCGCCATATAGCAGCCAAGGGCAACGGCATACACAATCATGGACGTTGCCGCAACGGCAAGCCCTTTCAACCAATACTTCAGGTTTGCCATCATAGCGACGTGGAAGCGAGCACCTCTCGCATGATCTCAGCGGTCTGGCCCGGAGTGCGGCCGACACGGATGCCGACGGCCTCAAGCGCCTCCTTCTTGTCTTTCGCAGTGCCCTTGCCACCGGAGACGATGGCTCCGGCATGACCCATCTGCTTGCCTTCGGGGGCGGTGAAGCCCGCGATGTAGGCGACGACCGGCTTGGTCATGTGTTCGGCGGCCCATTTGGCGGCATCCTGCTCCGCGTTGCCGCCGATCTCACCAATCATGACGACGGCCTTTGTGGCCTCATCGTTCTCAAACGCCTCCAAAGCCTCCTGCAAAGTGGTTCCAACGATCGGATCGCCGCCGGCGCCCAGGCAGGCGGTGAATCCGATATCGGAAAGCTCGCCCATCAGCTGATACGTCAGCGTACCCGACTTGGATACCAGACCCAACGGGCCACGAGAGACGATGCCATCCGGAATGATGCCCAGATTGCAGCCGTGGGAACCTTCGGAGGAAGGCAGCGTCAACAGGCCAGGGCAATTCGGTCCGATGATGCGCACGCCCTTGCGCAGCGCGAGTTCGACGAAGTACGCGCTGTCGGCAACGGGGATGCCCTCGGTGATGACGACGATCAGCTTGATGCCGGCGTCTATGGCCTCGACCACGGCGTCCTTGGCGAAACGCGGAGGAACGAACACCACGCTGGCAACCGCTCCCGTCGACTCAACGGCCTCGGCGCATGTGCCGTAGACGTGCATGGTCGCATCCTGGCCATTCCTGGCGGCGGGGAAGACGACATCCAACCCGGCCTTGCGCGCATTGACCCCACCGACGATGTTGGTGCCCGCCTTGAGCATTCGAGCGGTATGGGTCATGCCCTGATGCCCGGTCATGCCTTGGACGATGACCGGAGCGCCATCTTCAATGAAAAGCGTCATTTTCAGCGAACCTCCTTGCCTTTGGCCGCGAGACGCGCGGCCTGCTGTGCGGCTTCCTCCATGGTCTGTGCGACATGCAGATTGGCACGCCTCGCCTCCGACAGGATGCGCAGACCCTCCGAGGCGGCATTGCCGTCGAAACGGACCACAAGCGGTTTCAGACTTCCGAGTTTGTCAAGCGCCTCCAAGATGCCGGTGGCCACCTGTTCGCAGGAAGTGATGCCGCCATACACATTGACGAGCACGGATTCCACCTGGGGGTCGGAAAGCACGATCTCCAAACTGCTGCACATCACATCGGCGGAAGCTCCGCCGCCGATATCGAGGAAGTTGGCCGGCTTGACACCGGTTCCCTGATCCTCGCCCGCACCGGAAACGGCGTCCAACGAGCTCATGACCAAACCGGCTCCGTTTCCGATGACGCCGACCGAGCCATGCAGGTGCACATAGTGCAGTCCGTGTTCACGTGCCTTCGCCTCGAACGGATCGGTATGCACGGTATCGGCGAAGCGTTTCCATCCATTATGGCGGAACGCAGCGTTGTCATCGAGGGAGATCTTCGCGTCCAACGCGCACAGCGATTTGGAGGATTCGTCATCGGGATCGCCGATTTTGGCAAGAGGGTTGATCTCAACAAGCGTCGCGTCGTTTTCCTTGAAGCATTTCCACATCTTGAGCAGAATCTGCGCCGCCTGATCGACATCCGCATGGTAGAAGCCGATGCTCTGCGCCATCTTGGTGGCTGCTTCGATGTCGAAATCCTCAAGGGCGTCGATATGCAGACGCTTTACGGATTCCGGATGCTCCTTGGCGATTTCCTCGACTTCGGTTCCGCCCGCGGCGGTGGCGAGCACGTCGAAATCTCGGGAGGAGCGATCCACGGAAATGGAAACATAGTATTCGTGCAGAATGTTCTTGGCCTCGGCGACAAGAACACCACTGACCTTGTGCTTGTGTATGGTCATCGGAAGGATGTCCTCGGAAGCGAGGATGGACTCATCCCTGGTCTTCGCAAGCTTGACGCCGCCAGCCTGACCACGATGCCCGATCTTCACCTGCGCCTTGATGACGTTCGGATAACCGATCTTCTCGGCCGCTTCGGCGACTTCATGAGAATTCTGCGCGAAAATCGCCTTCGGCGTCGGGATGCCCTGCTCCTCAAGCAGTTCCCTGGCCTGGTACTCATAGAGATCCATGGATTCTTCCCTTTATGTTGTTTAATTAATGAATTAATTAATACAGAACGACAATCAGGCCGGCATGGTGATCAACGAACCGGTCGGATACTCCCCCAAAGATTTCATGCCGTCGATGCCGGTAAGCTCCATGACGAAGCTGAATCCGGCGACGCTGCCCCCGCGTTTCTCGATCAGGGCGCGCGCGGCGTTTGCGGTGCCGCCCGTCGCGATCAAATCATCGACGATGAGCACACGGGTCCCCTGACGAACGGCATCGGTCTCGATTTCCACGACGGCCTGTCCGTACTCGAGATCGTAGCTTTCGGAAACGGTGGGCGGCGGAAGCTTGCCCGCCTTGCGCACGGCGATGAAGCCTTTGCCCAACCGCGCCGCAAGCGCGGGACCGAACAGGAAACCGCGTGCCTCAAGTCCCGCAATCATATCGAAATCATCGACATCGACGGGCAAAGTCCTCTCCAGCGCGTCCATCAGAATCCCAAAAGCCTTGGCATCCGCCAAAACCGGCATGAAGTCGCGGAAAAGAATCCCTTCTTTGGGGAATCCGGGAATGGTGTTGATCTTCGAAATAAGGTATTCGGCGTCCTCGGCATCGATCTTCTTCAGACCGGAGAGGGTGATATCCGATGTTGCCATGACAGTGGTTTTCCTTCTACCTTGGTTTGCGGCAATACAAATTATATGTTCGTCTTACGAAAAAGAAGGGCGAAAACCCCAAAAATGAGATTTTCGCCCTTCCCGCGTCCAACCTCAGACGTTCTTCGACTCTTCCTCGACCTTATCGGTCTGCGGCTCATCGACCGGCTGGGCCTCCTGTTCGGTGGCCGCAGGCAGCGGGTTGCCGTTTTCGTCGACCTCATCATCGTGCACATACGCCGGACGGACATATTCACGGCTGATGGCATTGAAACCGAAGCGAATCTTGGAACCTTCGGAATCGATGACGATCTCCTCGTACTCCGTGTCGACGGATACGACCTTGCCAATCACGCCGCCGATGGTGATGATTTCAGTGCCCGGCTGCAGATTCGCGCGGAAATCCTTACGCTCAGCCTGCTGCTGCTTGGCCTTCTTGGACTGCCAGAACATCATGCCGATCATTACGACCACAATGACGATAAGAAACAGGGAGCTGGGATCCACAGCACACTCCTTATATAGAGAAATTCACATCACAAGGACCGCAAAGTCCAATCGCAGAAGATTCTATGCCAGCTTGCTGACATCAAGCTGGGAATCATCGGGAACCAGACCGAGATGTTTCCACGCCTTGCGCGTGGCCACACGGCCCTTGGGCGTTCGCATCAGGAACCCCTCACGGACCAGATATGGCTCGCATACCGTCTCGACCGTTTCGGATTCCTCTCCGACCATGGCCGCCAGATTGTTCAGACCGACCGGCCCGCCGTTGAAGTTCGTGACGATGGCCTTGAGCACCGCGATGTCCAATCGGTCAAGTCCCTCGGTGTCTATCTGGTACAGCGCCAAAGCCTCCTTGACGTCATCCGGTTCGACCGATTCGAGGTCATGCACGATGGCCCAATCGCGCACGCGGCGAAGCAGACGGTTGGCGATACGCGGCGTGCCGCGGGAACGCATCGCCAGCTGCCGCGCTGCGCCGTCCTCCAACTGGACGCCCAAGACCTTGGACGACCGTTCGATGAGTTTTTCGAGCTCCTCGTGCGGATAGAAGTCGAGATGGGCGGTGAAGCCGAATCGGGCGCGCAGCGGAGACGGCAGCATGCCCTCGCGCGTCGTGGCTCCGATCACGGTGAAGCGCGGCAATGTCAGAGGGATGGATGAGGCACCCGGACCCTTGCCGACCATCACATCGACGCGAAAATCCTCCATCGCGATGTACAGCAGCTCCTCGGCCGCGCGAGGAAGACGATGGATCTCGTCGATGAACAGCACTTCGCCCGCGTCCAGGGAACTCAGGATGGACGCCAGGTCGCCGGCATGCTGGATCGCCGGACCGGACGTGACGCGAATCGGCACCTCCAATTCGTTGGCCACGATCATCGCCAACGTGGTCTTGCCGAGTCCGGGAGGCCCCGCCAGCAGAATGTGGTCCGGTGGCACCTCGCGTTTGCGCGCCGCATCCAGAAAGAGCTGCAACTGCGCCTTGAGCCGCGGCTGGCCGATAAAGCCGTCCAGAACATGCGGGCGCAGCTCCTCATCGCTGACGGGCTCATTGCCCATGGGCGACGCGGAGACCATGCGCAGCGATTCCTCATTGGCGCCGGTGTTCACCTGCTCGGGATTCCGGTCGTTCGTCATGCTGATTCGTCTCACCTGCCTCGATCAAGGGATGCCAATGCCAGTTTCAGAACACGCGGTACGTCTTCTTTGGCAAGCGGAACCGCGATGCCGTTGCCTTCACAGACCGTCCGTACCGCATGCACGGCATCCTGCTCCCGCCATCCAAGGGAGACCAGCCCTTCCACCACCTGTTCCGCCTCGGTATCGCGCATTTCGGAAGCGTCGTCCGCGGCTCCTTCGATCTGATTGAGGTCGATGGAGCCTTTGAGTTCGAGAATGATTTTCTGCGCGCCCTTCTTTCCCAGACCAGGGGCCTTGGAAAGCGCCGTGGCGTCGCCATCGGCGACTGCACGCGCCAGACGATCGGTCGGCAATGTGGAGAGCAGGGACAGCGCGACCTTGGGGCCGATGCCGCTGACCTTCTGCAACTGCAGAAACATGCGTTTCGCGGCCGCCGTGGAGAAACCGAACAAGGTGATGGCGTCCTGAGAGACGCTCAACGACGTGTACACCTTCACCGTCTGGCCGGCATGCATGGACGCCAAATCAGCGGAGGGCATCCTGAGCTCGTAGCCGACTCCGCCGACCTCCACGATCGCCGAGGCCGCGTCGATGACGTCGACCCGGCCATGAAGCATACCTATCACGCGGGAACCTCCTTCGCGCAACCATAAACGATACTATAGAACATCTGTTCGATACAGGCTACATGCCTCTGCGGACTCCCCGTCCACGCGCGGCCTTCTGTGAGGCAAGCGCCCACTGTCGTTGCGCCGCGGTGAGATGCTGCTCACGCTCCCCTCCCTGCAATGCGCCGGCAGGACGCAACGCATGGCATATCGCTATGGCCAAGGCGTCCGCGGCATCCGCCGGCTTGGGCAGGGTGTTCAGTCCGAGGATACGCGCGACCATGCGTTCCATCTGAATTTTCTCCGCCTTGCCATTGCCCGTGATGGCGAGTTTCGATTCCGTCGGCGTGTGCAGCGCGACCGGTATGCCACGCTGCGCGGCGGCGAGCATCGCCAATCCGGCCGCCTGCGCCGTGCCCAGCACGGTATTGCGGTTCTCCTGCGCGAACACCCGCTCAATGGAAACCGCATCGGGAACGAACCGCTCGATCTTCTCGACCAAACCGTTATAGATGGTCAGCAGCCTGAGATCCTGCGACGTTTTGGGGTCCGAACGCACGACATCGACGTGAATAAAAGAAAGCCGGCGATATGCGCCGGCTTCAATCACGCCGACCCCGCAACGCGTCAGCCCGGGATCGACGCCGAGAATAATCACTCCCGATTACTCCTCGTCAAGCTGAGCCATGACCTCGTCCGAGGCGGTCCAGTTGGAATAGATGTTCTGCACATCGTCCAGATCATCAAGATTGTCGATAAGCTTGGAAACCTTCTGCGCATCCTCGAGGGTCAGTTCGACCTCGTTCTTCGGCATCATGACCAGATCCGCGGAGTCGTAGTCGAAGCCGGCATCCTGCAGAGCCTTGCGCACGTCGATCATGTCGGACGGATCGGTGACGACGGTGAACACATCGCCGTCTTCGGTCACGTCCTCGGCACCGGCCTCGGCGGCCTTTTCGAACAGGTTGTCGAAATCAACGCCTTCGGACGGGACGATGATCTGGCCCTTGCGCTCGAAGTTGAAGCTCACGGAACCGGAGGTGGCCAGAGAGCCATTGCCCTTGGTCAGCGTGGAACGCACTTCGGCGGCGGCTCGGTTGCGGTTGTCGGTAAGGCACTCGATGATCAGACCGACGCCGGCGGGCGCGTAGCCTTCATAGACGATGTCCTCATAGTTGGCGCCACCAGCCTCTTCACCGGAGCCACGCTTGACGGCGCGCTTGATGTTGTCGGCCGGCATGGAAGCCTTCTTGGCCTTGTAGATGGCGTCGTACAGGGACGGGTTACCGTCAGGATCGCCACCGCCCTGACGTGCTGCGATCTCGATGTTCTTGATCAGCTTGGCGAACAGCTTGCCACGCTTTGCGTCGATGGCGGCCTTCTTGTGCTTGGTGGTCGCCCACTTGGAATGACCTGACATAATGCTCCTAGGCAGGTTGCGAATATTTTCAAACGAAATGATTTTAAAGCGGTTCTAAGACAAAGTACCGAAAACGCCATGGAAAGAACACCCGTCAATGCTCCGGCGACGCAAAAGCGCCCATCAGCGATGGTATGTCTTCGTTCCGGTGGCCATTTGCCTGCGAGCTTCGAGAATCCGCTGAAACACTGTGATCACGCCCACAAAGGCCAACAGCACCATCGCCACGGCGAGCCACACCTCTTGATGGCTTACCCCGGCCACGGCCATGCCCACCAGAATGATGACCAGACGATCGGCGCGCGTGGCGATGCCGTTCTTCACCTCGAATCCGACGGATTCGGCACGCGCGCGTGCGTAGGAGGTAACAAACGAGGTCATTATGGAAAGCAACGCGGCGCCGATGCCGATCAGACTCACATAATCCGGAGAATCCATCGCAGTACCTTGCCACTGGCCGCCATGCAGGAGGAAAAACAGCATCACTCCGACCAACAGCGCCCAATCGGCGATACGGTCCAGCGTGGAGTCTAGAAACGCGCCGAATTCAGTGCCCCCGGTGGTGAGTTTGGCGACCGAGCCATCCAGCGAATCCGCGAGCACAAGCAATGTCAGGACCACGGCGCCGATGAACAGCCGACCGGTCAGTCCTGTGACGATGGCCACGACTATGGTGCCGACCGCACCGATGACGGTGATCATGTTCGCAGTCAGGCCAATGCCCACCAGCGCCTTGGCCAGTGGCTCGATGAGTCTCTTAAACGGTGCGCGAAGGTGTTCCAACATGGTCGGGCTCCTTATTCCCATTCGAAAAACGAAAACGGTATGCGCGAACAGTGAATTCGTGCATACCGTTTTCCATGGTTCATGATTCTAGCGTATTACCATGAACCAGCGTAACGATCAATCGGCGATGGCGGCCTTGAAATCGTCGACGCTGTTGACTTGGACGCGCTTCTTGATGACCTTCATGATCTGTTCCTTGGCGTCCGCCACCGGCACGCCGTTGAGCTGGCTGCCGTCGCGGAAGCGGAAGCTCACCGCGTTGTTGTTCATGTCCTCCTCGCCGACGATGAGGATGAACGGGGTCTTGGACTTGGACGCGTTGCGGATCTTCTTGCCGAATCGGTCATCGGACAGGTCGATTTCGCAGCGGACGGTCTCCTCCTCCAAGCTGCTGATGAACTTCTGCAGATGCGGAGCGAACTCGTCGGCGACCGGAACGCCAAGCACCTGCACCGGAGCGAGCCACACCGGGAACGCGCCGGCGTAATGCTCGAGCAGCACGGCGAAGAAACGCTCGATGGAACCGAACAGCGCACGGTGAATCATCACCGGACGCTTGTGGGTGCCGTCGGCGGCGATGTACTCGAGCTTGAAACGCTCCGGAAGGTTGAAGTCGAGCTGGATGGTGGAGACCTGCCAGGTGCGTCCGATGGCGTCGCGCGCCTGCACGGAGATCTTCGGTCCATAGAAAGCCGCGCCGCACGGGTCGTCGACCAGTTCCAAACCGGATTCCTTGGCGACCTCGGCCAACGTGTTGGTGGCCTCCTCCCAGATCTCGTCGGAACCGACGTACTTGTGCGGATCCTTGGTGGACAGCTCCAGGTAGAAGTCGTCCAGACCGAAGTCCTTGAGCAGGCCCAGTACGAAGTTCAGCAGGCTCTTGAGCTCATCCTTCATCTGCTCGCGGGTGCAGTAGATGTGGGAATCATCCTGGGTCAGGCCACGCACGCGCGTCAGACCATGCACCTCGCCGGACTTCTCGTAACGGTAGACGGTACCGAACTCGAACAGACGCAGCGGCAGCTCGCGGTAGGAACGCTGGCGGGACTTGAAGATCAGGTTGTGCATCGGGCAGTTCATCGGCTTCAGGTAGTAGTCGAAGCCCTGCTTGACGACATTGCCGTTCTCGTCCTTCTCCTCGTCCAGACGCATCGGCGGGTACATGCTGTCCTTGTACCAATGCAGGTGTCCGGACGTCTCGTACAGACCGCCCTTGGTGATGTGCGGCGTCTGCACGAAGCTGTAGTGGTGCTTGCGGTGCATTTCGCGGGAGTAGTCCTCCATCGCGTTGATGACCGCGGCACCCTTCGGGTGGAACACCGCCAGTCCCGGCCCGATCTCATCCGGGAAGGAGAACAGATCCATTTCCGCGCCGAGCTTGCGGTGGTCGCGCTTGGCGGCCTCTTCCAGACGGGTCTGGTACGCCTTCAGGTCTTCCTTGGTGGCGAAGGCCGCGCCATAGATGCGCTGAAGCATCGGGTTCGCCTCGCTGCCGCGCCAGTATGCGGCGGCGGAACGCTCAATCTTGAACGCCTTGATGTAACGGGTGTTCGGCAGGTGCGGGCCGCGGCACAGATCCTTCCAGACCACATTGCCTTCGCGGTCGACGTTGTCGTAGAAGCTCAGCTCCTTGCCGCTGACTTCGGTGGCGGCTTCGGGATCGAGATGCGCCTCCTTGTCCTTGATGAGCTCGAGCTTGTACGGCTGGTCGGCCTCTTCGGCAAGCGCCTCTTCTTCGGTCACCACACGGCGGCGGAAGGACTGGGAAGACTTGATGATGCGCTGCATGCGCTTCTCGATGGCCTTCAGGTCATCCGGGGTGAACGGGGTCTCCACATCGAAATCGTAGTAGAATCCGTCCTTGATGACCGGTCCGATGCCGAGCTTGGCGTCCGGACGAATCTCCTGGACGGCCTGAGCCATCACATGGGTCGCGGAGTGACGCATGATGGCCAGACCATCCTCGCTGTCAAGCGCGATGGACTCCACCACATCGCCATCGTGCAGTTCGGTGTAAAGGTCACGAGGTTCGCCGTTCAGACGCACCGCGATGATGTTCTTGTCTTCCGCGAAAAGCTGGACGCCGGTCTGGTCTGCCGCCACCTCCTTCGCTTCGCCGTTGAGTGTAATAGAGATGGTTTGTTCAGCCATGGGTTGTCCTTTGCTATCGGGGTCCGCGTTACCAATGTGCAGGCCTGGACTGTGTGTCAACGATGAACAAGATAGGAACGAGTGCCGACATCGACGCGCGCCGCCGCATGGACGCCGTCGAAGGAATGGACGGCATGCACAACCCATGAGGGCGCCAGGGACGAAGCGCTATTGCCCGACGACATGCGCGTAGGTGTACTGCGGCGCCTTTCGGATTGCGTTGATCTGCACGTTGTCGGATGGTTTGACCGATACGGAGGCTCCATACTTCACCTTGAGTCTGGAACCCACGCCGCCCGCGAGATTGACCGCGTTCTGCAGATTGTTGCGGTCCCCGATCGCGGAAATGACGTACGGCGCCTTCAACGAGATGCCGTCGCACTCAAGTCCGTCGTCGGTATCGCTGATGTACGTGCTGGTGATCACCCTGACATCGTTGATCTCAATGACCTCGGCACCGCTGTTGCGCAATTCCTCCAACAAGGTGAACAGAATCGACGCGTCGATGGACTGCTTGGTGCCGCGGGAGATCTTGATGACCACGCCCTCTCCGGAGGCGGGAAGGCGCCCCGACAGGATACCGTTGGATTCCGCGTTCTGTTTGGCGATTTCCGCGGCCTTCGCGTTTTTGTCGGCGGTGTCCTTCAGCGAGTTGAGCTGGCTGGTGAGTTCGCTTTTGCGCTGTTCGAGCTTCTGCGCCTGCGCGTTGGTCTCGCTGATAAGCTTGGTGAGCTCGTCCTCGCTCATCGTCTCATAGGTGGAGGTCGAGTTGTTCAGCTGGATGGCGTATCCGAATCCCAACAGCGCGCACAGCACCGTGACCAGCACGCTCGAATACAACCGGGCACGCGTCGATTTCGCGTTGAGCGAAATACGCCTCGGCTTGCGCCTGACGACGGGGAAGGAACCGGTCTGCGTACTGTCGTTGTCCTGGTCCTTGACGATCTGCTCATGAAGTTTGGACAGCATGTCCTTTGATTCACGGTTGTGTCTGGGCACGCGGCATCATCCTTTGAAAATAAAGCGTCTGATGGATGACACATTGGTGAAGATGCGGATGCCGAGCACCACGATCACCGCCGTCTGCAGCTGCGAGCCGACACCGAGCTGATTGCCGAGGAACACCAGCAATGTCGCCGTGATGACGTTCGAGAAGAAGGAGATCACGAACACCTTATCGGAGAAGCTGCGCTGGAAATACGCGCGCGCCGCGCCCAACAACGCGTCCAAGGCGGCAAGCACCATGATGGGGAGATAAGGCTGAAGCTGGATGGGGATGTCCGGACGCACGAACACGCCGACAACGACACCGATGATGAGTCCCAGAACGGCTGCCATTACTTGTCTCCCTTCGCATAGGTCACCTCGCCGGTCACCGCGGCTTCCAGTGTAATCGTTTTTGATTTACTGACTTGGGGATATATGCCGGCCTTTTTGAAATCATCGTACAGCTGTCGTTGCGTGTTCTTGCCGACGGCTTTGGCCAAAGCGCCGGAATTGCCGATCGCCTCGATCTTATAGGGGCTTTGCACCGAATTCACCCCGATGAGAATCGTCGTTCCCGCTGTTCTGATCGATGTCTGGACTCCAAGACGATAACCGTTGATCGCTATGGCCTCCGCGCCCGATTGCCAGAGCAGCGATACGAGCACCTGCAGATCCGAGTCGGTCACCACGCGAATCTGGCTGCCGTTTTCCCTGGGAAGCGAGGAGTCCGCGTTGTCTCCGCTCACCGAAATCGGATTCGCTATGGTGAGGGTGATGCCCTCGCCTTGAACGGGAAGCACGCCGTTGACCATCTCATCGTCCCGTACCGTTTGGTTCAACGACCAATTCGACACCGATTTCGATTCATCCTCCACTTGGGCGCGCAGATCGTTCACGTTTTTGGTGAGTTCATCGACCTTCTGCGTCGATTGCGTAAGCTGGCTCGCCAGCTGTTTGCGCACTTCCTTGCGCGGATCCGTGCTCAGCTGACGCACGAACACGCTTCCCGCAGTACCGACGGCGATGCAAATGAGAAACACAAGGACACGGGTGAACCAAATGGAAACCGTGGAAGGCGTCTTGTTCGACAACCGCGAATCGGTGTACAGCACATCCATCGGACGGTTGCTCAGATCATCGATGAGACGGAGGGAATCATCCTCCAGACGCCGTCTGCGCGACATCGATACGATGGATGCCGGCTGTACGTGATGCGAGTCCAGATTCGCGAAGGACGCGGAAAAAACGGCACGGTGCTTCGCCGGCGTGTTCTCCGGAGATACGGGGAACGCCACGATATTCGAAGCATCATGCGCCATGCCGCGTCCTTACGTCCTTATTTATCCTGTTTCAGCAATCCTATGCCCTGCCGGATATAAATATATCCCGCCAGCCAGTACAGGCCAACTCCCCAGATTCCGGTGGCGAGTCCGCACAGATGGAGCACATTGGTCGCGTCATTGGTCCATATATCGGCGAAAATCAACGAGACGATGGCGATCAGGAGCATCGCGGTGCCCGCCTTGCCGACGAAATGCACAGGCAAAGGACCGTAATCGTGCTGCGCAAGCACAATGATCAACGCGGCCATGATCAGATCGCGCAATCCGACGACGATCAGCATCCACCATGGGATGATGTTGGCGATGCCCAATGCCAGGATGCTGGAGAAGATCAGCAGGCGATCCGCTATCGGATCGAGAATCTGCCCGATTTTGCTCACCTGGTTGAACGACCGCGCGATCAGACCGTCCAACCCGTCGGAAACCGCCGACAAGGCGAGGATGATCAACGCATATATCATCTCATGCCGGGAAACGAACACGGCGATGAACGGAATCGAGATGATTCGTAGCAGACTGATGCAGTTCGGAACCGTGAAATAAACATCACGCGGTTCCGGACTGTACTGTTTCTTGATGATGAGTTTGCCCATGCCCAGAGCAAACTCACATTCGCGAGGCCTGCAGGGCGGTGACGATGATGCCACGGGCGCCCACCTCATACAGCTGGTCCATGAGCTGGTTGACCTTGGCCTTCGGCACGACGACGCGGACGGCGGCCCACTGCTTGTCGTGCAGCGGGGAGACGGTCGGGCTCTCGAAGCCCGGGGTGATGGCGACCGCCGCGGAGACCCTTTCGACCGGAATGTCGTAGTCCATCAGCACGTTGCGCTGCGCGGTGAGCACACCCTGCAGCCGACGGCTCAGAATCGTCAGCCGGTCATCGTCCTCCGCAAGACGCGGAGAGCGAATCAGCACCGCCTCGGAATGCAACAGCGGATCGGAGAAGACCCTCAGACCAGCGTTGCGCAACGTGGTTCCGGTGGACACCACATCGGCGATCAGGTCGGCGACGCCCAACTGCACGGAGGACTCCACGGCGCCGTCCAAGTGAACGGTTTCGGCGTGGATGCCATGCTCGGTCAGGTAATCATGCACCAGTTTGTCGAACGTGGTGCCCACGCGCTTGCCCTCGATGTCCTCAAGCCTGCTGATCGGAGAATCATTGGGAGCCGCGAAACGGAACGTCGACGCGCCGAAGCCGAGCTTCATGTGTTCCTTGGCGTCCGTACCCGAGTTGAGCAACAGGTCATGCCCCGTGATGCCGACGTCGATGGTGCCTCGGCCGACATACACCGCGATGTCGAGCGGACGCAGATAAAACAGTTCGACCCCGTTGTCTGGATCTTCCACGACCAACTGGCGCGAATTGCTCCGAAGACGATAGCCGGCCTCGGCCAGCATATTCCATGCGGGCTCGGATAGCATGCCTTTGTTGGGTACAGCGATTCTCAGCATTCTTCCTCCAAAAAATGGCCATGCCCGTACTGGCATGGCCGAAAATATGCTTACAGGTTCTTGTAGATGTCCTCGAGGGTGATGCCACGATCGATCATCATGACCTGCAGATGGTAGATAAGCTGGCTCATTTCCTCGGCGGTGCGATCCGCGCCTTCGTATTCCGCGGCGATCCAGGTCTCACCCGCCTCTTCCACGATCTTCTTGCCGATGAAATGCGTGCCCTTGCCAAGCTCGTCCACGGTCAGGGATCCGGCCTGCTTGGTGGCGGCCTTTTCGCTCAGTTCGGCAAACAGCGATTCGAAGGTTTTCATACTCGTCCTTAATTGTTGGTTATGTGCTCAGGCTTTGAACGCGGCCTCGGCCTTGGCACGAATGGAATCGATGGCTTCTGCGGGATCTTCGGCGCCGTAGACCGCGGAACCGGCAACCAGCACATCGGCGCCCGCTTCCGCCACGATATGGGCGGTCTTCGGGCTCACGCCGCCATCGACCTGGATTTTGGTGTCCAAGCCACGACGCGTGATCTCATCACGCAGGCGACGCACCTTGGCCATCTGGTTGTCAAGGAATTTCTGGCCGCCGAATCCCGGTTCGACGGTCATCACCAGAATCATATCGAATTCATCGAGGATGTCGAAAATAGGCTCGACGGGTTCGGCAGGGCGCACCGCGAAACAGGCCTTGCAGCCCATCTCGCGCAGCTGGCGGGCCAGCCGCACGGGAGCATGGGTGGCCCCCATATGGAAGCTGACCGAGGCCGCGCCAAGCTTGGCGTATTCCGGAGCCCAACGGTCGGGGTCCTCAATCATCAGATGCACATCGACCGGCAAATCGGTCACTTGGCAGATACGGGCCACAATCGGCTCGCCCAAGGTCAGATTCGGGACAAAATGGTGATCCATCACATCGACGTGCACGAGATCAGCGTTGGAGATCGCCTTGAGGTCACGCTCAAGATTACAAAAATCAGCAGATAGGATGCTGGGGGCGATTTGAATAGTCATGGTTCACATTCTATGGTTGGCGAAAGACTATCGCCGTTCGGATGCTGGCTGCGTGCCGTCATCCGAACACGTGGTCTCATTTGTTGTCGGTGAATTCATCGGTTGTTCGCGTAGCCGGAACCTCCGCTGTTACGGTTTTGGATTCGTTCGAGCCGTCAACGCGTTGCCCGCCGTACGCCTGAATCTCGATTTCGGTGACCGTCCGAAGCTTCTCAGCCAGCAGATCGGTGTGCTTGCCCATCTGCTGGACGGCGATGAACGACACCACACCCAATACGAACACCACCAGGGACACCCAGACGTTGATGCGGATGCCGAGGAACTCATGCGCGTAATCGATGCGCAGGGACTCGATCCATGCGCGGCCGGCCGTGTACCACATGATGTACACCGTGAACAGCGAACCAGCTTTGAGACGTCGCATCGCCCTGGCGCCGATGAAGATGATCACAGCGGCTCCGATGAGATTCCAAATCATCTCGTAGAGAAACGTCGGATGGAACAACGTGCCCACCGGGCAGGTCGCGCCGTCATAGCACTGTTCGCTGTGCCCGATGGCGGAACCCGTGGTATTGAGCTTCAGCCCCCAAGGAAGCGTCGTCGGAGCGCCGTACAGCTCCTGGTTGAACCAATTGCCCAGACGTCCGATGGCCTGCGCCACCAGCAAACCGGGCGCCACGGCATCGCCGAGCAAAGCCATCGGATAATGCTTGTGGTGGCACCACGCCCAAGCAGCGAGTCCTCCTAGAACGACACCGCCCCAAATGCCAAGTCCGCCGTTCCAGATGCGGAACATCTCCACCCAGTCGCCATTGGGGCCGAAGAAACGTTCCGGGGTGGTGATGATGTGGTACAGGCGCGCGCCGATGATGCCGAACGGTACGGAAACCAGCGTGATGTCGAGAATCTGGTCGAAATTGCCTCCGAGTCGCTTCCATCGTTGGGTGGTGATCCATACCGCGAAAACGATGCCCGCCAGAATGCACAGGGCGTAGATATGTATCGTCACCGGACCGATGGAGAACTGCGATATCGTCGGCGATGGAATGTAAGCAAGTGTCATGGTTCCCTGATGGTAGCCCACAGAGCCGATATGGCCTGTGGGCTACCGAGATGATGATTATACGGTTTTGTCAGCCGCGGGCGTTGTGGATGCCTTCGGCAAGCTCTTCGGCCTTCGCGGCCAGAGCCTTGAGGCCATCGGCTTCGGCAACGGCCTTCTTGCCGGTTTCGTCGAGCATGGTGTGCACCAAGGCGGAACCGACGATCACACCGTCCGCGTATGCACCGACACGGGCACCCTGCTCCGCGGTGGAGACTCCGATGCCCACGCAGACGTTCTTCGCGCCGGCCGCGCGCGTGCGCGACACCAGCTCCTCCGGTGAAGCGTCGATGGTGGAACGCTCGCCGGTGACGCCCATGCGCGCCGCCGCGTAAACGAAACCCCTGGCGTTTTCGGAAACGACTTTCAGACGTCCTTCTGCGGAATCCGGGGAAACCAGGAAAATGCGGTCCAAGCCATGTCGGTCGGAAGCCTCGATCCATTCGCCTGCCTCATCGGGAATCAGATCCGGAGTGATCAGTCCGGCTCCGCCGGCGTTTTCGAAATCGCGTGCGAAGCGCTCGACGCCGTAATGGTAGATGAGGTTCCAGTAGCTCATCACCAGCGGCACTCCGCCGGCGTTCGCCACGGTTTCAACCGCTTTGAACACATTGGCGATCTTCTCGCCGTTGTCGATGGCGATCTGGGAAGCCGCCTGGATGACGGGACCGTCCATGACCGGATCGGAATATGGGAGACCGATTTCGACGGCATCGACGCCATGCTCCACCATCGTGCGGAATGCCTTCAACGAATATTCCGGATTCGGGAAGCCATACGGAAGGTAGCCGATGAACGCCGGTTTGTCTCCCGCTTTGAACCCATCGAACATGGCCTCGCATGGGCTTGGCTTGTGGCTGATGCCCAGCGGCTGACCGGACGGCGTGTTTGCTGCAGTTTCGTTCGTCATAATGATCGTTCCTCACTTCCTACTCGGCATCGGCGTTGTTGCCTTGGGCACCGTTGGCTTCCAAGGCCTTGGCCTGCTCGTCGGTCAGGTAACCGAACCACTTGCCGGCGGTGTTCATGTCCTTGTCGCCTCGACCGGAGATGTTGATGATCATGACCGGATGCTTGTAGCCCTTGGCCTTGAGGTCCGCGGCGGCCTTGTAGGCGCCCGCGACGGCGTGGGAGCTTTCGATTGCCGGAATGATGCCTTCGGTCTCGCACAGGTCCTTGAAGGCGCTCATGGCCTCCTGATCGGTGGCCCATGAATAGTTGACGCGGCCGATGTCCTTGAGCCAAGCATGCTCCGGTCCGACGGAGGCGTAATCCAAGCCGGCGGAAATGGAGTACGTGTCGCGGGTCTGTCCCTCGGAATTCTCCAGCAGATAGCTCTTGGCACCTTGGAACATGCCCAGCTCGCCGGTGCCGGGAGCGAAACGGATGGCGTGGCGTCCGGATTCCGGGCCGTCTCCACCGGCTTCGTATCCGTACAGGTTCACGCGGTCATCGTCCAGGAAGGCGTTCATGATGCCGATCGCATTGGAACCGCCGCCGACGCATGCGCAAATGGCGTCCGGATGGTCAATGCCGTACCAATCCTGCAGCTGCTGCTTGGCCTCCTCGCCGATGATCTTCTGGAAATCGCGCACCATGGACGGGAACGGATGCGGTCCAGCGACGGTGCCAAGCAGGTAATGCGTGTCCTTGACGTTGGTGACCCAGTCGCGCAGCGCCTCGTTGATCGCGTCCTTGAGGATGCGGTCGCCCAGCGTGACCTCCACGACTTCCGCGCCGAGCATGCGCATGCGCGCCACGTTGAGCGCCTGGCGTCGGGCATCGATCTGACCCATGTAGATGCGGCATTTGAGACCGAGCATGGCGCATACCGTGGCGGTCGCCACACCATGCTGGCCGGCGCCCGTTTCGGCGATCACGCGCGTTTTGCCCATGCGCTTGACGAGCAGCGCCTGCCCCAGCGCGTTGTTGATTTTGTGGGCGCCGGTGTGGTTGAGGTCCTCACGCTTCAGGAAAACCCTTGCATCGAGTCCGGTCTTCTCCTTAAGGCGTTCGGCGAAACGCGGCGCCTCGGTCAGCGGAGAGGGACGTCCTACATACTGCTTGTTGAGCCGTGCCAGTTCCTTGTGGAATTCCGGGTCGGCCTTGGCTTCCGTGTAGACGCGTTCCAGTTCATCCAACGCCGTGATCAGCGCCTCCGGGACGTAACGTCCGCCGAATTGTCCAAAATACGGTCCTTCGTGACTTGCCAAAGGGGTTTGTTCGGATGCCTTCACTCTTGCTCCTGCCTTTACTAGTCGTTCCACGGCCTGCCTGTGATCGTCCGCGGTGGCCACGCCTTCGCCGACCAATACCGCGTCCGCACCGGCACGCGCGTAATCCTCGAGCTCGACCGCGCCGAATACGCCGGATTCCGCGACACGAATCACATCGTCCGGCAAATCCGCGGCAAGTTCGTTGTACTTGTTCACATCGACCTTGAGGTCTTTGAGATTCCTGGCGTTGATGCCGATGACCTTGGCGCCGACCTTGATGGCGCGCTGAATCTCCTCGCGCGTATGGGTCTCCACGAGCACCGTCATATTCAGACTGTGGGCCAGATCCAACAGGGTCTTGAGCCTGTCGTCATCCAACGCGGCGACGATCAGCAGCACCAGATCGGCACCGTGCGCGCGCGCCTCCCAAATCTGGTATTCGGTGACGATGAAATCCTTGCGCAGCACCGGAATATGTACCGCGGCACGCACCTTGTCGAAATCGTCAAGGGATCCCAGGAAACGTCGTCCTTCGGTAAGCACGGAAATCGCGCTTGCGCCACCTTGTTCATATTCGCGCGCCAATGCCGCCGGATCCGGGATGTCGCTCAAATGGCCTTTGGATGGCGACGCTCTCTTGATTTCCGCGATGACCGGGATGCCATCCGGCCTCTTCAGCCACTGGCTTGCGTCAATCGGCGCCGCCGCCTGAGCCGCACGGCGCTTCACCTCGTCAAGCGGCACGACCTTTTCGCGGGCCCGTGCATCTTCGACGGCCCCCGATACCAGTTCATCGAGCACAGACATAATGTTCCTTTCTGTGGTTCATCCGATTGGTCAGTCTTACAGTTGGCGCAGCTGCGCGGCGATCTGTACGGACTCGACGCTTGCCTCGGCCTTGTTACGGGTTTCCTGCCATTCGTTGGCGGGTACGGAATCAAGCACGATTCCGGCCCCTGCCTGCACGCTCGCCTCGTGGTCGCGGATGAAAGCGGTGCGGATGGCAATCGCCATGTCGAGGTTGCCCGAGAAGTCGAAATATCCGACGGTGCCGCCGTAGATGCCGCGGTCGGCCGGTTCGAGCTCATCGATGATCTCGATGGCCCTCGGCTTCGGCGCCCCGGACAGCGTTCCCGCGGGGAATGCCGAAGTGAACACGTCGAACGGCGTCACATCGGGACTCACGGTTCCGGTGACGGTGGAGCAGATATGCATGATGTGGCTGAACCGCATGATGTCCATCAGGGATACGACCTCGACGCTCTCCGGAAGGCATACACGGCTCAAATCGTTTCGGGCGAGATCGACAAGCATGATGTGCTCGCTGCGTTCCTTCGGATCGGAAAGCAGTTCCTTCGCCAAGCGCTCGTCCTCCTCCACCGTGGCTCCGCGTGGTCTGGAACCGGCGATTGGGAAGCTCATGGCATGGCCGTTATCCACCTTGATCAAGGTCTCCGGGCTGGAGCCGATAACGTTGAAGTCATGGCCTTCGGCGTCGGTCAGGGCCATGAAGTACATGTACGGGCTGGGATTCAGCGTACGCAGCACACGATACACGTCGAACGGATCAGCAGGGGAATCGATATCGAGACGCTGGGAAATCACCACTTGGAATACATCGCCGTCGACGATGTGCCTCTTGGCCGCCTCCACGGACCGCTCGTAATCGCTTTTCTCCGTGCGGAAACGCAGTTCGGGCTGCTTGACGGATTCATCAAGCACATTGACCCTCGCCTCACCGGCAACGGGCGTCGCGGCCCTGCGCTGCATATCGTCAAGGCGGTTCACCGCCTCGTCGTACGCGGCATCCGCGCGGGTCGGACGATCGTCGACGTTCACCGCGTTGGCGATCAGCCACACCGATCCGGACACATGGTCGACCACCGCGATGTCGGTGGCCAAGGCCAGCACCGTCTCCGGCTGGCCGGTTTCGTTCGGCGCTTCGGCACGCAGCGTCGGCTCCCAATGGCGGATGGCGTCCCAGCCGACGGTGCCGACCAATCCGCTGGTCAGATTCGGCAGCCCTTCGACACGGGGGGCCTTCAGCACTTTCAGCGCGGCATGGGCGACTTCCACGACGTCACCTTCGGTGGGAACTCCCACGGGCACCTGTCCCAGCCAATCCGCCTTGCCGTGATTGGAACGCAGCTGCGCCATGGAGTTCACGCCTATGAAGCTGTATCGGCTCCACGTTCCCCCATATTCCGCGGATTCCAGAATGAAGGTGCCGGATCGTCCACCGGCGAGACGTTCATAGAAACCGACCGGCGTAAGCGAATCGGCAAGCAGGCGGCGCACAATCGGAATAACGCGGTAGCCTTCGTCAGCCAGCTTGTGGAACTGCTCGCGATTCGGCCATGTCGCGCCCCATTTGAGTGCCTTCACGCTGCATTCGCCGCTCATCGTTGACCCTCCTGTTCCTTAGTACGGTATCCCACGACGACCGGAAGCGTTCCTCCCTCATCGAAGCACGAGCGCTTGCCGGTATGGCATGCGGCACCGACCTGGTCCACCTCGACGAGAATGGCATCGCCGTCGCAGTCCAGCGAGAACGACTTCACATACTGGGCATGGCCCGACGTATCGCCCTTGCGCCAGTATTCCTGCCTTGATCGCGACCAAAACGTGACACGGCCGGTGGTCAGGGTGCGTCGGATGGCCTCGTCATTCATATAACCGACCATCAGCACCTCTTTGGTGTCGAATTGCTGGATGACGGCAGCCACCAATCCTTTGCCGTCTCGTTTGAGACGCGCCGCGATGCGTGGGTCAAGAGTGGTGCTGTTGTCGTATGTTTCGTTGGTCATGATGATATTACGTTCGTTTCTTTACGTTATGTGATTGTTGGCGATGCGCCGAATTCACCGCACGGCATATCCGGCGGAACGAATCGCGTCCTTGACTTCCTTGATGGTGACTTTGCCGTAGTGGAAAATCGACGCGGCCAGCACCGCGTCGGCGCCGGCCTCGATCGCCGGGGGGAAATCCGATGCCTTTCCCGCTCCGCCGGACGCTATGACCGGAATCTTGACCTCCCTGCGCACGGCCTTGATCATTTCCAGATCGAATCCCTGCTGGGTTCCGTCCGCATCCATGGAATTCAGCAGAATCTCCCCGGCCCCGAGTTCCTGGGCGCGCTTGACCCACCAGATGGCGTCGATACCGGTGGATTTACGCCCGCCCATGGTCGTCACCTCGAAACCGGATTGCGTATGGCGCTCCCCTTGTTCGCGACGGGCGTCGACGGACAACACCAACACCTGGTTGCCGAAACGTTCCGCGACGCGGCTGATCAATGTGGGGTCGTTGATGGCCGCGGTGTTGACGCCCACCTTGTCGGCTCCGCAGCGCAACAGGGAGTCGACGTCCTCGGGAGTGCGTACGCCGCCGCCCACGGTCAGCGGAATGAAGATCTGCTCGGCGGTGCGGCTGACCACATCGACCATGGTCTGCCGGTGGGAGCTCGATGCCGTCACATCGAGGAACGTGAGCTCATCGGCACCCTGACGGTAGTATTCCGCAGCGAGTTCGACGGGATCGCCGGCATCGCGGAGATTCTCGAAATGCACGCCTTTGACCACGCGTCCCGCATCAACATCAAGACATGGAATGACTCGGACTGCCAGTGACATGCTGTTTCTCCTTCGTGCGAACGGATGACGTGCAACGTCTGCAAGAGTAGCCGGAGAACATCGTGCATGTTCACTCGAAGTCCGAGTATCGGACAGGAGGACGTTCAGTCGCGCTCCTTCGCGGCAAGCTGGCCGCAGGCGCCGTCGATATCTTGGCCACGGGTGTCACGCAATGTGGCCGTGATGCCCGCCCGGTGCAGGATATCGAGGAACCGCTTTTCGTCTTCGGGCTTCGAAGCGGTCCATTTCGAACCTTCGATCGGATTGAGCGGAATCGGGTTGACGTGCGCCCAATTATCGCCATAATGATTCAGTCGCTTGGCGAGCAGCCGCGCATGCTCGGCCTGGTCGTTGATCCCCCTCATCAACGCGTACTCGATGCTGACGCGGCGTTTCGACGCCAGATAGTAGTCATGCGCCGCGTCAAGAACCTGCGTGGTGTTGAAGCGCTTGTTCATCGGCACCAATTCATCGCGCAGCTCATCGCTTGGCGCATGCAGTGAAACCGCGAGGCGCACCGGGATTCCTTCCTCGGCGAGTTTCCTGATGCCCGGAACCACGCCGACGGTGGATACCGTGATGTTTCTCGCGGAGATGCCGAATCCTTCAGGCGGCATGGCGCTGATTTGGCGGACCGCGCTCAGCACCGAACGATAATTGCCCATGGGCTCGCCCATGCCCATGAACACGATGTTGCTGAGGCGTCCCGGGCCTCCTGCGACTTCGCCATCGCGCATGGCCTTGGCCGCGACACGGACCTGTTCGATAATCTCGCCGGCGGACATGTTGCGGGTCAATCCCAGCTGGCCGGTGGCGCAGAAGGGGCATCCCATGCCGCATCCGACCTGGCTGGAGATGCATAATGTGGTTCGCGTCGGGTATCGCATCAGCACGGATTCGATCAATGAGCCGTCGAACAGCCGCCATAGCGTTTTTATGGTGGTACCCTCATCCGCCACCTGCCGTGTGACCTCGGTGATGAGTCTCGGGAAGAAGGACTCTTCGGCCTGCGCGCGCTTCGCCGCGGGAAAATCGGAGAATTCCTCGGCGTTGACATCGAAATGGCCGTAATAATGATTGGCAAGCTGCTTGACGCGGAATTTCGGCAGACCGAGTCCCTTCGCCGTTTCGATGCGCTCGTCCTCGGACATATCGGCGAAATGCAGCGGCGGCTTGCCACGACGCGCATGGTCCTTGGACAGCACATCGCGGAAGGCGCCGGTGGTGCCTCCTGGCGTGATTCCGGTTTCCGGCATGTCCTTCGAGGCTTTTGCGGATTCGCCCATCATGGTGTTTTCCTCTCCCCCTACATTCCCGCGGCCCACAGCAGCACGCATACGAATGGCGCGCTGAGCAAAATGGAATCGACGCGATCCATCACTCCGCCATGTCCTTTCAGCAGATGGCCCATGTCTTTGATGCCGATGTCCCTTTTCAGCATGGAGGCGCACAGATCGCCGAATGTGCCGGCGACGCCGATCATGAAGCCGGCGATGATGGGGACCCACCAACGCCGCGCCCACACAGTGGAGTCATATGTGCAGAGCATCACCGCAAAGGCGCCGATCATGGCGAACAGGATGGAGCCGGCCAATCCCTCCCAGGATTTCTTCGGCGATATGCGGGGACTGAGTTTGTGCTTGCCGAGCCATGCTCCGGCGAATAGGCCGCCCGTATCGCTCAACGCCGGCATGAACACCAGCATGATGGCATGCGCCACAGGATGGTCGTTGAATGTCAACGGCATGATGATGCATGATGCCAGCAAAGGAATATACATCACGGTGAACATCGATACGGCCACATGGCTCAAACGGCTGTGCCGGTGTTCGCCCTGCTCGTGGTTGAACGAGGACTCCAAGCGCGCGCCGGCATCGGTGTGCGAAAGCTTGTCGGCCACCGCCAGCGAGATTCGGCTGCCGAACGTCACTTTGGCGCTTGCCGCGAAAGCCACCAGAACCAACGAGGCCAGCACGCATACGGTCATGGCCACAATGTGCCACTCACTGTAGTAGGTGGCGAGCAACGTGGCCGCCGAGCAGACCCACAGCACCACCACGGGAATATGCAATCCCGCGGTGGCGAAATCGACGCGCAGCTCCCATAGGGCGAGAACCATGAACAGCACGACCAGGTAGACGAACAAATCGACACTGATCAGCAGGCACGCGAGAATGATCGCGACAAGAACGACCGCCGTGGCGATGGCCTGCGGCATGTTGCGTCCCGTTTTCTTGTTGATGGCCTCAATGGCCTCTTCCGCTTCTTTCTCGCGTGATTCCTGATGTTCCATCGTTTCTTCTCCAGTGGCCGTGCGTCGATTACGGTGCAGAGGTCAGACCTCCATGATTTCCTTCTGCTTGGCCTCAAGCAGGGTGTCAAGCTGATCCGTGGTCTGCTTGGTGACCTTGTCGAGCTCCTTGAGCAGACGATCGCCCTCGTCTTCGCCCATGTCGCCGTCCTTGATGGCCTTGTCGATGGATTCCTTCGTCTTGCGGCGAATGTTGCGCACCGCGACCTTGCCGTCCTCGGCCTTGCCCTTGGCCAGCTTGACGTATTCCTTGCGGCGCTCCTCGGTCAGTTCCGGCATGGTCAGTCGGATGACGTTGCCGTCACGACGGGGGCTGGCGCCCAGATCGGAATCGCGCAGCGCCTTTTCGACGGCATTGGCCTGGGAAGCGTCAAACGGGGTGACCGCCAGGGTGCGGGGTTCCGGCACACCGATGGTGGCCACGGCCTTCAGCGGTGTCGGCGCGCCATAGTAGTCCACGGTGATGCCATTGAGCAACGCCGGATTCGCACGGCCCGTACGGATGCCGGAGAAGTTCTCCTTGGTGGATTCCACGGACTTGGCCATCTGGGCCTTGGCCTGTTCGACGATAGTTGCCATTGTTGTACTCCTTAATTGTTGGTTGATCGATATTCGACGTTGAATGTCGTTACTCGGCCAGAGTGGATTCCGCGGTGGAAACCATGGTGCCGAGCTCTTCGCCACGAAGGGCGCGGGTCACGTTACCGGCGCCTTCGAGTCCGAAGACGCGGATGCGCTGCCTGTTGTCCCTTGCCATCGACAGCGCGGCCGCGTCCATGACGGCAAGATTGTCGACCAGCGCGCGGTTGTAGCTCAGCGTGGCGAAGCGCTTGGCGTTGGCGTCCTTGCGGGGGTCGGCGGTGTACACGCCGTCCACACCGTTCTTGCCCATCAGCACCTCATCGCAATGAATCTCGAGAGATCGCTGAATCGACACCGTATCCGTGGAGAAATAAGGCATGCCGGCACCGGCTCCGAAAATCACGACACGCCCCTTCTCCAGATGGCGAATGGCCTTCAACGGAATGTAGGGCTCGGCGACCTGGCCCATGGTGATGGCGGTCTGCACTCGCGTGGCCTGGCCCTCCTGCTCGAGGAAGTCCTGCAATGCGAGGCAGTTCATCACCGTGCCGAGCATGCCCATGTAGTCGCCGCGGGAACGGTCGATGCCGGCCTGCTGCAGTTCGGCGCCACGGAAGAAGTTGCCTCCACCGACCACGATGGCGACCTGAACGCCATGCTGCACGGCCGGAACGATTTCCTCCGCGATTCGGCGGACGACGGTCGTGTCGATGCCGACCTTGCCCCCGCCGAATGCCTCGCCTGAGAGTTTGAGCAATACCCTGCGCGGATTATCACCAGTGTTTTCGCCAGTCATGAAAAGCCTTTCTTGCTGGAAAACTCACGAAATTTACCGCTCTTAAGAGTATCCGCAAACACAGACACCCGCAGCCTGCGTGCAGGAACCAGCGCAAATGGAAAGGTGGCCGCCATCTTTCCGATGGCGGCCACCTATGACCATGACCATGTGCTGCTCATGGTCTCAGAAGCGGATTCACTCCTCTTCGCCCTTGCCGACTTCGATGCGGGCGAAAGCCAGGGCCTTGCCTCCGACTTCCTTGAACAGATCGCCGACGGTCTTGGACGGATCCTTGACGTAGGCCTGCTCGAGCAGCACGGTCTCCTTGTAGAAAGCGCCCAGACGGCCTTCCACGATCTTCGGGGCGATCTTCTCGATCACGGCTTCCGGCTTGCCCTTGCTCTTGAGCTCTTCGGTGGTCTTTTCGGTGGCCACGCGACGCTCGGATTCCAGCACGTCGGCCGGAACGTCCTCGCGGGTCAGCCACTTGGCGCTCATTGCGGAAATCTGCAGGGCGGCTTCGTGGGCCACGGAAGCGCCGGCCTCATCGGTGGCGATCAGAGCCACGATGCTCGGCGGCATCTCGACGGACTTCTTGTGCGCGTAGACTTCCACGTGCGGTCCCTCGACCTTGGCGAACTGGCCGACCTTGACGTGCTCGCCGAACAGCGCGGCGGCTTCTTCGACGGCTTCGTTCACGGTGGCGTCGCCGGAGGCGGCGGCGAGGACTTCCTTCGCGGAGCCGGCCTCGGCCTTGACCGCGTCATCGAGGACGCTGTCCGCGAATTCCACGAACTTCGGGGTCTTGGCCACGAAGTCGGTCTCCGAGTTCAGCTCGACGGCGTAACCGGTCTGGCCGTTCGCGGATTCCACGACCTTGGAGGCGATGGTGCCTTCCTGGGCCTTGCGGCCTTCACGCTTGCCGGCGGCCTGGATGCCTTTGGCGCGGATGATCTCCTTGGCGCGAGCCACGTCACCCTCGGCCTCGGTCAGGGCCTTCTTAACGTCCATCATGCCGGCGCCGGTTTCCTCGCGCACCTGCTTGATCAGAGCTGCAGTGATTGCTGCCATTGGTTTGTCTCCTCTGAAAAATCGATGATGCACCTGATGATCGGGAGGTGCAACACCTCCCAATCATAGAGCATGGTTTCACTCAGCCTTGGCTTCGCCTTCAGCGGCGGCCGGAGCGTCAGCGGCCGGAGCGCCCTCGGTGAGGAGCTCCTTCTCCCAAGCGGCCATCGGCTGCTCGGATTCGCCTTCGGCCTTCGCGGCCTTGCCGGAACGCTCCAGCAGGCCGTCGGCCACTGCATCGGCCATCAGGCTGGTCAGCAGCTCGATGCCGCGGATGGCGTCGTCGTTGGCCGGAATCGGGTACTCGACGGATTCCGGATCGGTGTTGGTGTCAACGATGGCGACGACCGGGATGCCCAGCTTGTGGGCTTCTTCGACGGCCAGCGCCTCCTTGTTGATGTCGACCACGAACATGGCGGACGGAGTGCGGTTCATGTTGCGGATACCGCCCAGCTGCTTGGCGAGCTTGTCCTTCTCGCGCTTGAGGAGCAGCAGCTCCTTCTTGGTCAGACCGGAGCCGTGGACGTCGTTGAAGTCCATCTCCTCGAGTTCCTTGAGGCGTGCGACACGCTTGGAAACGGTCTGGAAGTTGGTCAGCATACCGCCGAGCCAACGCTCGGAGACGTACGGCATGTTCACACGGGTGGCCTGGTTGGAGACGGCTTCCTGGGCCTGCTTCTTGGTGCCGACGAACAGGACGGTGCCGTTGTGCGCGACGGTGGCCTTGATGAAGTCGTAGGCCTTGTCGATCATGTCGAGCGACTTGAACAGGTTGATGATGTGGATGCCGTTGCGCTGGGTGAGGATGAACTGCTTCATCTTCGGGTTCCAACGACGGGTCTGGTGGCCGAAGTGCAGACCTGCCTTCAGCATGTCGCTCATAGTGATCTGAGCCATGGTATTACTACCTCTTTCTTGTCGGTTCTTGCCTGGCCATGCGTTCCTGCGTGCAGCCGGGACCTTACGGTTCCGACCGACCGACACAGGCCGTCGCGAGCATGACGCGAATTGGTCGCGCGCCGGTTGACAATATCGGTTGGTTCAGGGCTCTCGCGACAAGGTCCTTCGCCGGATGGCGCACAAGTTGTAAAAATACCATGGGGTCCCGTCTTTTGCGATGGGACCCCAGGTCGTCTATGCGACGCGGCCGCGCCGTCACTGGCGATGGCTGCGCATGTAGCGCATGGCCTCGCGGCGTTCCTCTTTCTCAAGGCGATCGAGATAGACGTGTCCGTCCAAATGGTCGGTCTCATGCTGCAGCATGCGTCCCATAAGACCATGTCCCTCCAACACGACCGTCTTGCCATCCAGATCGATGCCGCGCACGCGGGCGTAATCGGCACGGCGTGTCTTGTACCACAATCCCGGCACGGACAAGCAGCCTTCATCGCCGTACTGCTCACCGCTGGTCTCCTCCAGCACCGGATTGAGCACGTATCCGATTTTCCCGTTGATGTTGTAGGAAAACGCGCGCAGGTTCACCCCGATCTGATTCGCCGACAATCCGGCACGTCCCGGATCGTTCACCGTGTCCAGCAGATCCTGGACGAGATGCCGCACCGCGGGCGTGATCTCCCTGATGGGGTCGCACGGCGTGCGCAGCACCGGATCGGGCACAACACGAATCTCACGTATCGCCAAGGTTATTTCTCCTCGCTGTTGTTTCGTTCCTGGTCGTCCGAAAGCCCATCTGACGCCTGTGGGTCGGCGATGGATCCGTCGGACTGCTTCTTGATTTTCTCCTGCATCGTATCAAATGCCTGCCGAACCTTGGGGCTCACGGATTCCGAAGCCTGCTTCACCGTCTCCGTGGTGCGGTCAAGGATCTGCACGGTCTTCGGCACCGGCCTGCCGGAGGCTTTCGGCGCATAGAGCACGTTGTTGATGACATCGGCATAGCGTTGCAGGACCTTGGGCCTGACGACTTTCAGACTTGCCGTCAGAGTGCCGTTGGCCTGGGTGAATTCCTCGTCGAGGATTTCGAATTTGCGTACCGATTCCGCGCGGGAGACGTTTGAATTCGCCTTTTCGACGTACTGCTGTATGAACGCACGCACCGCGTCGTTCTTGGCGATCTGCTCCATCGGCATGCTCGAGTCGAGCCCCTGCTGCGCCAGCCAGGAACGCACCATTTCCTGATCGAGCTCGATCAGCGCGCCGATGAACGGCCTGCCGTCGCCGACCACCACACCGTGCGACACGATCGGACAGGTGTCGATGATGTCCTCCATCGGGGCCGGGCTTACGTTCTTTCCCCCGGCGGTGATGATGATGTCCTTTTTGCGGCCGGTGATGTATACGAATCCGTCATCGTCGATGGTTCCCAGATCACCGGTTCTCAGCCATCCATCGGGAAGTTTCACATCGGCGGTCAGCTCCGGTTTCTTGTAGTATCCCAGGAAGACATTGGGACCCATCACCTGAAGTTCGCCGTCGTCATCGGTCCTCACGCCCATGCCCGGTCCCGGTTTGCCCACGGAGCCCACGCGGTTGGCGTTCTGCCAATTGACGATCATCGGCGCGGCGGTCTCCGTCATGCCATACCCCTGGATGAAGGTGATGCCGTCCATGCCGTTGAAGAAATGCGCGAGGTCGACGTTCAGGGGCGCGCCGCCGCAAGCCAGATATTTCATGTTCGGTCCCAATGCGGAGCGAATCGACTTGCCCACCGTCGACATGAAGAAGGAGTGTTCCATCCGATCGACGATGGAATGCCCGCCGCCTTCCTGGCCGTCCTTCGACCATTTGACGAAATGCCTGAACGCCCGTGCGAACAGACGCCCCTTGATGCCTGCGCCCGCCTTCTGCGATGCCGCGTTGTAGACCTTTTCGAACACGCGTGGAACGCCGAGCAGATATGTGGGTTTGAAACTGCGCAGGTCGGCCAGCAGATGCTTGGCGCCCGGCAGATATCCGACGACACCGTGGCCGCCGATCGCCACATATTGGATATAGCGCGCGAAGCAATGCGCCAGCGGGAGGAACAGCATCAGACGGTTCGGCTGGTACAGCATGTCGTCCAGGATGATGTATCCGTTGAGCACGATATGGGTGAAATTGCGGTGCGAAAGCATCGCGCCCTTCGGACGACCCGTGGAACCGGAGGTGTAGACGATGGTCAGCATGTCGTCCGCTTTCACCCGGGCGATGGCCCGTTCCAAAGCATCATCGTCCACCCCCTGCCCGAAGTCGGCGACCGCGTCCAAGCCGTCGGCCTTGAAATTGAACACATAGCGGAGCCCATCGTGCTCGTCGCGAATCTGCTCGAGGATCTGCGTGTGCGCGCTGTCTCCGGCGAAAGCGATGACGGGGTCCACCTCGTCCACGATGGAGGCGGCCTGTTTCGCGGAATCCGTCTCGTATACGGGGACGCTCACCGCTCCGATGGCGGCGCAGGCGAAATCGACCACGCCCCATTCATAGCAGGTGGGCGAATAGATGACCACCATGTTCCCGGCCTTGACACCGAGGCCAAGCAGACCCTTGGCGACCTCTTTGACGCGGTTCAGCATCTGCCCCGCGGTCACGTCATGCCATTGACGGCTCCCCTCGTCCTGCCATTGGGCGATAAGGTCTTCTGGATCGTTCTCGGCCCGTCGTGCAAGCAAAGCGTATACGGTATCCTCATCCGTGGTGCTATACGCAGGTTCCGGTATAAATTCTCGCAACATGAGACCCTATACTAGTTGCCATTCATGCCAGGCACGCTGAAAGACCCTTGGGAGGGGCTATTCCCAGCCCCTTCCAAGGGTCTTGACGGAGTCATCGCGACATCAGCCGAAATCGGCGACGGCGCATTTCCAAATCGACCCTTTATAGATGAACGAGGTGTTGCAACTCAGTTTGGTGTTGCCGATGCTGAGCAGGGCGGAGCATTCGAAACGCGTCGGAGAGGTCAGCCAGCCGTTGACGAAGAAGATGTCGACGGGGAGCAAACCGTATTTCGCATACAATCTGGCGTCATTGCGCATATGTTTGACCAGCAGCTCCGAAGCGGTCATGAGCTTGCGCATGCACTCCTTCGTCAGAAGATGCTCCACCCGAGCGGGTTTCTGTTTCCCTCTGAACACGTCGATGACGTCGCACGACAATCGCGCCGCCAGCATTGCGAGATTATGGGCCTGTTCGGCGTCCCATGCCGCCGTGTCTATGCGTACGAGATGGAACGGAACCGTTTTCCCGGGGACGTCAGTGCCAAGATACCCGTTATATGTGGGAAGCGACTCCTTGGCGCGTGTGATGAAATCCGACCAGCGGACGCTCTCCCCCGCGGAGCTTGAAAGCACCGCGTCCAATCCGGAAGAGGGTATCTTCTCGTCGAGATCTTCCTGCTCCTCTTCCTCATCGGACTCATCGGTCTCGACCTCTTCGGCATCGCCGGCATCGTCGCCGTTTTCCATTGCCTCGTCTTTTTCGGGATTGTGTTCCGCCGATTCGGCGTTCCGGTTGGCGTCATCCCCCGAATCGGAGGGAGGTGGCAGTTCTTCCTCATACGGTTCGCTCATGCGCACCGCCTTTCTCTCTAGTGTTCACTCGCCGTCGAGTGGACCTTCCCTCATATTTAACCCGCGTTTCCGCACCCCCGTCAAACGGGGAGCGAATATTTGCGCGTATTTGGACATATTCGTCTCAATACGTGGCGGAGTCGCTCCCGCACGAGGGCGGGAACGCCGTGCTCCCGCCCTCGGAAACGCCTAGACTCGTCATTCACGCCAAACCGGCAGCGCAATCAATCGAGGATGATTCCGGCCTCGCGCATCTGGCAGCGCGCCCGCTCACCCGACTCCTCGCTGACGGGCTCGGTCAGATCCTCGATGACATGCACCTCATATCCGAGTTTTCTCGCATCAAGCGCCGTTTCCTTGACGCAATGCGATTCGGCCAAGCCGACCACATCGACTCGCGTGACGCCCGAGGCCCGCAACGCATCGGCCAGCGTCCGTCCGGCAGCCATATCCATGGCGACCTGCTCGCGTGTGGGAATGGCATCGGTGTTGTCCTCATACCCTTCGAACCCCGAATACGAAGGCGAATACTGCCCTTTCTTGAAATGGTGCCCGACGTGCAAGGCCGCGATGGCGGGATGCAGTTCGGCGTTCGGCGTGCCGGCCTTGCCGTGCACCGGCCATGTATCGACGAAATCAGGGTGGGCGGACCAATGCGAGCCGGGCTCGATGTGCCAATCCTGCGTCGTGGCGATATACGCATACTCGTCGCCATGCGCGCTCACATATTTCGCGATGCGATCGGCGACGGCGTTGCCGCCCTGCACGCCGAGTTCGCCGCCCTCGCAGAACGTCGGTTGCACATCCACGATGATCAAGGCCTTTTCCATATCCGCTCCTTGCCGGTATTGCCGTTTACCGGCAAGTCTAACTTCCCGCGAATACGTTTCCGTTCCGACGTGCCGCATCATTGCGAATCGGAGCGGTTGCGGGTGTTCGGTATGATGTTCGATTGGCGTTTGACCAGAAAACGAATACGAACCGCATGACAGGCGGCATAGTGATTTTGAGGAAAGAACAGAGGTATTGAGGCATGGCGATTGAGGCGCAGGGGCTTGAGATTCAGATTGGCGCGCGCACGTTGCTGCATCCCACCAACTTCCATGTCGCCAAAGGCGACAAAATCGGTCTCGTCGGCCGCAATGGCGCCGGCAAGACCACGTTGACCCGCGTGATCACCGGCGACATGCTGCCGACGGCCGGCAAAGTGCGCGTCTCGGGCAAGCTTGGTTACCTCCCGCAGGACACGCATGCGGCGGATCCCGAGCAGACCGCGCTCGACCGTATGATGAGCGCTCGAGACATCGCCTCCATCATCAAGCGCATACGCAAGGCCGAAAAGGACATGACCGACCCGGATCCGGACATCATGACCAAGGCCATGAACCGTTACGACAAGGCCATGCAGGATTTCGAAAAGGCCGGAGGCTACGCGGCGCAGTCCGAAGCGACCGCCATGGCGGCAAGCCTCGGACTGCCGCAAGAGGTGATGGGCCAGCAGCTGGGCACGCTCTCCGGAGGACAGCGTCGACGGATCGAATTGGCAAGGATTTTGTTCTCCGACGCCGACACGTTGATCCTCGACGAGCCGACCAACCATTTGGACGCCGATTCCATCGAATGGCTCCGTGGCTATCTGAAGAAATACGAAGGCGGATTCCTGGTCATCTCCCACTCGACGGAGCTGCTTGACGAAGTGGTGAACAAGGTATGGCATCTGGATGCGCAGCTCGGCCAGATCGACATGTACTCGCTCGGATGGAAAGCCTACCTGCATCAACGTGTGGTGGATGAGGAACGTCGCCGGCGCGAACGCGAGGTGGCCGAAAAGAAGGCGGAACGCCTGATGCAGCAGGGCATTCGCCTGCACGCGAAGGCGACCAAGGCCGTTGCCGCGCAGAACATGATGCGCCGCGCGGAAAAGCTGCTGGAAAACACCTCGGAGGCGCAGAAGAAGGAGAAGGTGGCGGATATCCGCTTCCCGGAACCGGCCCCCTGCGGACGCACGCCAATCATGGCGAAGGACATTTCCAAGGCATACGGTTCGAACATTGTTTTCGCAGGCGTGAATCTGGCCATCGACAAGGGTTCCCGTGTGGTGATCCTTGGCTACAACGGCGCGGGAAAGACCACGACCCTGCGTCTGCTCGCCCATCTCGAGGATCCGGATACCGGTTCCGTGGAATACGGCCATGGCTGCAAGATCGGATATTTCGCCCAGGAGCACGACACATTGGACCTGGACGCGACCGTATTGCAGAATCTGATCCATGTCGCGCCGGAGCTCGACGACACCCAGGCGCGTTCGATTCTGGGTTCGTTCCTGTTCTCCGGCGATGACGCGCTCAAGCCGGCACGCGTGCTCTCCGGCGGCGAGAAGACGCGACTGGCCCTGGCCACGCTGGTGACCAGCCGTGCGAACGTGCTGCTGCTTGATGAGCCGACCAACAACCTCGACCCAGCCTCACGCGACGAGATTCTGAAGGCCATCTCGAAATACGAGGGCGCGATCGTGCTGGTCACCCACGACGAGGGCGCCGTCGAGGCGCTGAACCCAGAACGCGTGCTGTTGATGCCCGACGGCGACGAGGATCTGTGGAACGACTCCTATCTGGATCTGGTCGCCGAAGAATAATCAGTCGTCTGCCAATGACGCCGATGGCTCGGGGCGCTGGAAGGAACGATGCTCCTTCCAGCGCCCCGAGCCATTAATCGTCACAGCGGCGTTCTCTCCCATGCCGACTGTGCGAACGGTACCTATGCGCGAATCAGGCGTGCACGTGCTTGGCGTTGTAGATGTCCGGCTCAACGTAGATCTCGAAGTTGTACCACGGCAACGCGCCTCGTACGGACTTCTCGATCTTGTCGACGGTCTGCACATCGTAATCACGGTCGAATTTGCTGGTCTCCACCTTGACGCACAGCAGAATATCATCCTCGGACATATGCACGGTCTGCATGTTGAGCAGCCGTTCCACACCGGCCGTGGAGGTCACGGCCTCGACGATCTTCTTACGAGTGTCAGGATCGACGGCCTCCCCGACCAGCAACGAACCCGACTTGAATGCCAGCAGCAGGGAGCCGGTAATCAGCACCAAGCCGACCATCAGACCGCCAAGCGCATCGAAAATCTCATTGTCCAGCAAAATCGCCAGTCCAATGCCAACGCCCGCGAAGAACAAACCTATCAGCGCCAGCGTGTCCTCCATGATCACCGACGCCAGCTCCGCGGATTTGGTGCGGCGCCAGAACCGGTACACACCCATATGCGGCGTATTGGTGCGGATCATGCGTTCATTGGCCTCTTTGACGCTCTGGTGCAGACCATAACCCTCCAGGCAGGCGCTGATCAGCACGACGACGAACGCGACCAGCAGCTCCATACCGTTGACCGCGCGCAACGCCGGGTTCTCGATAATCAGCGCCAACTTCTTCAATGCCTCCGACGTGGAGAAGAAACCGCCGACGAAGAACAGCAAGGTGGCCACGACAAACGAGGCGAGATACTTCGTGCGATACAATCCGAACGGATGGTCGCCGTCCGTCTTGTGCTTGGAGAAACGCCCGCCGATCATCAGCACAATCTCATTGGAGCAATCAGCGACCGAGTGCACGGACTCGGACAGCATAGCCGAGGAGCCGGTGAAGAACGCGGCGCACAGTTTGGCGACGGCCACGCCGATGTTCGCGGCCAGCGCGGCCTTGACCGCCGCCCCTTGATGCTCTACTTCCCCTTTCCCGTCCGTTGTGGCTGTGTGGATGGCAGTCTCCGCAGATTCACTCATGTTCGCACTCCTTGAAAATCCGATTCACAACGTCTCACGTTACTCATTCGGATGCAGATATCAACCGATGGCACAATGGATGGCTGCCACATCGAAATTTGCCGGAGACCATGAGCGCCCGACGCATTTTTTCAGGCTCGCCGGGTATCCTTCTTTGAGGCAATCCCAACGTTTGAAAGGTGCATCATGCCATATTCCCATAACGCCCCGTTCCGCGCCGACGTGGTCGGATCCTACCTACGCCCGGCCGAATTGAAGGCCGCCCGCGAGGAGTTCGCCGCGGGAAAGATCGATGCGGCCACGCTCAAGGCCGTGGAAGACAAGTCCATCACGGAACTGATCGCCAAGCAGAAGGCCGCCGGCCTGCATGTGATCACGGATGGCGAGTTCCGCCGCGGCTGGTGGCATCTGGACTGCATGTGGGGCTTTGACGGCGTACAAAAGGTCTCCATGGACAAAGGATACATGTTCCACGATGAGGAGACACGTGCGGAATCGGCACGTCTGAACGGCAAAATCGCATTCAATCCTCAGCATCCGTTCATCGGACATTTCAGGTTCGTCAAGCAATTCGAAGACGATCAAGTCGTGGCCCGTCAAACGATTCCGGCCCCGGCGCAATTGTATGCGGAACTGTTCCGACCGGAAAACCTCGAATCCGTGCATGAGTTCTACGGCGACACTCCAGCCGCCTACAACGCGCTCGCGGACGACACGGCGACGGCATTCCATGAATTGATTCTGGCGTTGTACGATGCCGGATGCCGTAATGTGCAACTCGATGACTGCACTTGGGGCATGTTCTGCGACCCTCATTTCAACAGCCACTATTCCGCCGAGGAATTCGCCGATCTGCAGAAACTGTACGCCCACATGAACAACGCCGCCATCAAGAACCTTCCCGAGGATCTTGTGGTCACCACGCATGATTGCCGCGGCAACTACCACTCCACTTGGGCCTCCGCGGGCGGATACTCCACTGTGGCGGATGTGCTGTTCGGCGAGGAAAACGTCGGTGCCTACTACTTGGAATTCGACGACGACCGTTCCGGCGACTTCGCCCCGCTCGCCAAGGTTTCCGGCGACAAGAAGGTCGTGCTTGGCCTGATCACCTCCAAGAAGCCGGAACTTGAGGATCCGGAGACCATCAAGGCGCGCATCGAGGAAGCGGCCAAGTATGTTCCGCTGGACCGTCTGTGCCTGTCCACCCAGTGCGGTTTCGCGTCGACCGAGGAAGGCAACAAGCTCACCGAAGAACAGCAGTGGGCCAAGATCGCGCTCGTGCGGTCCATCGCCAAGGATGTTTGGGGAGAATAATCGTACCTCGCTTTGGTTCCGATACGGAATCACGGCAAGCAATGGCAGGGAGGGCATCCGTTCCATTCGGCGGATGCCCTCCCTGCGTCTACTCTGACCGATGTCACGTCCGATTGTCTTGGGCCGCATCATTGATGCAACGAATCGCGTTCAATGTGCGCGGGTACCCGATGTACGGCATGCATTGGGAGGCCACCGCGATTAGCAGCGCCTTCTCATTGCCGACGTTCAGATTCGCCTTGGCGTGCGCGGTCAGTTGAGGTTCGCAACCGCCCTGCGCGGCGAGGAAGCAGAATGTGACCATCTCACGTTCCCGGGTGCTCAACCCTCCGCGCGTGTAATAGTCGCCGAAGCAATTGTCGACCAGCCACGCGTTGATGTGCCGGGTTTCTTCCGGACCGGATTGCGCGAATCCATGCATGCGGTCACCGAAGATCTCCATCTGCTTGGATTCTCCCGCCTCCATCCGGGTCTCGGGCGTCGTGGTGGATTGCGCGGCAAGCGGCAAATGCACGTTCTCCGCTCCCAGAAAATCGTTGAGCTTCTTTAGGAACGGCAGCACCCTGCCGAATCCGCAATATGCGGTGGCCTGATACACCATCTCCTTGATGGCGGTGGACGCCAGTCCGGTCTCATACGCGACCGGCAGCATCATTTCGAACGCATCAAGCCCTTGGCATCCCACCAGCGCCGCGAGAATCGCCAACGAGCGCGTCTTGTCGTCCAGATCGGGATGGTTCGCCTTCGGCTCGTTCACCACCTCGCCATAGGCGAAGTCGGAAAAGAACCTGACGAATTCCGGATCGGTCTGCGCCAACGTCCTGTCATTGTTCCAGAAGGCGTTCATCTTTCGGTGCAGTTCCTCGAACATATCTTGCCTTTCATGCCTCTCGTGCCATAATGTTCATCGTCGCGCCGCCGGATCAGACCTCGCTGACCCGCAGCAACGACTTGACCGTGCGGCGCTCGTCCATCGCCGCGTAGGCCTCCTGGATGTCGTCAAGCGTGTATTCGGAGGTGTAGACGATGCCCGGATCGATGTTGCCGTCCAACACTTCCTTGAGCAAACGACGCGTATCGTAGGTGCGCACGGATGCGGGACCTCCGCGCAGACCGACATTACGATAGAACAATCCGGGAATATCCGCCTTCACGCCGTGGGGCAGACCAACACGCCCCACGATGGCTCCGGCACGCGCCACCTTCATTGCGGTGTCGTTGGACAATGCGGATCCCACGCATTCGAGCACGGCATCGGCGCCGTATCCGCCCGTCATCTCCATCACCTTGGCCACGGCCTCATCGCCGCGTTCCTCCACGAAATCGGTGGCTCCGAACTTTCGGGCGATCCGCTGGCGATCCGCATGACGGCTCATGGCGATGATGCGGTCGGCGCCCATAAGCTTGGCGGACAACACCGCGCACAGTCCGACCGCGCCATCGCCGAACACGACGGCGGTGTCCCCCGGTTTGACCTCCGCGGACGCGGCGGCATGGTATCCGGTGGCCATCACATCGGAAAGCGTCAGCAATGAAGCCAATAGCCCATCGGAAAAGTCTTTGGCGTTGCCCGGAACGACGACCAATGTGCCGTCGGCCTCCGGGACACGCAGATACTCCGCCTGGCATCCCAAGCCATCCTCACCGCCGAAATATCCGCCATGGGGGCAACTCGATTCAAATCCGGCCTTGCACACCGGGCACCTGCCACAGCTATAGGGGAACGGCACGATGACGAAATCCCCGGGCTTGGCGATGGTCACGTCGCTGCCGGTGGATTCCACCACGCCGATCGCCTCATGACCCGCCTGGCTGTCAACGGGTTTGTCGCCATCCCGATAAAACCATAAATCCGAACCGCAGACGCAAGCGCGCACCACGCGGATGACCGCGTCACCATCATCGGTAATCGTCGGCTTTGGACGCTCTTCGCACGCCATACGCCCAACACCTTTGTATATCGCTGCCTTCATGATTGCTCCTTTGTTTCGGCTGCTGTATGTGATTCTGTGATTCGCAGATATGCGCTTTAATCAGTCGTTCCGACACCATTTCGCCTGCTTTGGCTATGCACGCTGTCGATAATATCCTGATTCTCGTTGAGGATTCGCCGAGCATCATCATCGCGTCCTTCGGACACGGCCTTCCAATACAACGTCTTCAGCGACACATACGCCTGTTGTATGCGGAGGGACTCCATTTTGGCCGCCAAACGCAATGATTGTGCGTCCAATAATTCCATCTGCCTGCGTGCACCATCCTCGCCGTCAAAACGGTTCCTCAGATATTCGCGCATATCCGTCAGCGGCATGCCCGTCGCGGCAAGGCAGGAAATCGTGGACAGAGACTCTAGATCGGCATCCGAGTACATGCGATGGCCCGAACTCGGGTCGCGAGCGATCGCATCGATGATGCCTATCTGTTCGTAGTAACGCAACGTCGATTCAGGAAGCCCGGAAAACATCGAAGCCTCTCGAATCGTATGCCATGTTGTTGTGGTGCTCATATTCCGCACTCTAAAAACCTCAAGTGCTTTAAGTCCACGCACTTGGCGTGTCGCATCGATCGGCAAAGCGCCAGCGGCTGCTTATACCACGGCAAATGTGGTAGAGGGCCGAACGTATCGCACGATTCCATATGCAAGCGTCAAATTGCGAATCGTGTGAAATCCAAGAGACAACAATGCTCCCAAACCTACATTTTCATCTTGGAATCGGGGTGAAAAATTGGTTCGGGGGCATTGCTGTCGGCCAGTTCATCGCACAATTTCATTTTCTCCGCTCTTTTGTGAAATCATGCGACATAATTCACGGCTCTCAGGAAAGGAACATCCTCAGGCGGCGGTAATCAGTTCCGAGGAGTCCATATCGAAGTCAGCCATGGCGTAGGCACGAATGGCCGGATTCTCGTAGGTGTTCATGTAATAGGTGTTGGTTTTCGCGGAATATCCGCTGGTGAACAGCGTGCGTTCGAATTTGCCATTCGCCATCTTCGCCATGCCTTCGACCATTTGCACGGAACCAAGAGTGTGGAACAGGCGGGATACGTTGGACGTCTCGTCGCTCTGCTGCGGGTAATGCGTGTTCGTGTATGCGACACGCACAAAGCGCGATGGGGAACTCACGTCACCGGGAATGCCATGCATGCTCACGCCGGCGCCCCATGCCGTCAGTTCGGCCTTGCCCCATGTGTTCGGCTCGGCCATCTCATTGCCAACGCACATGTAGTTGCGCAGGTTCTCCATATGGAAATCGAAGGTCGGCTGGTTCGTGAGCACGTCCACGTCATCGTGATGGATGTGCATGCCATCGGCCATCTGCTCGACGACGATGCTGCGCTCCCCATCACCGATGAGCCAATGCAGCAGGGACTCCTGTTGTCCGGGAACGATCTGCGAGACAAGCGTCACGTCTTTCAGCGCTTTCTCGACTTCGTCAACGGTGTCGAAATTGCGCGCGACCCACAACGGGAATTCGAACGTGGCGACGTTCTCCGTCCCTTCGACAGGCTCATGTGCAAACGACGCATAGCCCGGGAAATTCAGTCCGGCAACCGCCAAGCCGTGTTCGTTGGCGCAGTCGAAATACATTGGGCGATCTGCCATGACCACGCCCACGCCCAATACCGCGTTCGGTTCATCCTTGCCCTTCGCGCCGAATGCGTAATCGTAGTGGTAGCCGCGCGGTGTGGCCAGGATGGTCTCTCCGTAGGAGAAGCTCCAATCAAGGTTGCGACCGAAATACATGTTGCCGTCATCGTCGGAGAAACGGACGCCAGTGCACATAATGAACTTCCTTCTATTCGCATGGAATTTGCCGTATGCCTCATGGTATCCGCCATCCATTGAGGAAAACGCCTATGTTTGCCAGCGGACGAAACGGATTTTCAATTCGGGAACAATATGCTCTCAGCAAAAACACACCATTTAGCCAAGAATAGAAGGGAAAGCCATCCAAAACACGACTTCCACCATGCCCTGAATATGAGAAAACCCTTACTCATGTAAGGGTTCC